>Ga0182738_1000039_pt1 | contig 273197 bp, 313 predicted proteins | sample eDN5th30CBELigMG_FD_128876 | JGI IMG/M metagenome (GOLD analysis project Ga0182738, IMG submission 128876) | Enriched Miracle-Growth compost microbial communities from Emeryville, California, USA - eDNA 5th pass 30_C BE-Lig MG (version 2)... ...
ATTGCGGAAATTACTCGTTTTCTTAAATCAATACTCAACGGAATTGGCATAATAAATCTCCTTCTTTTTTATGAAGATCTATTATATAGATTTTTTGAGGAACTTAAAGCATTAGGCTATAGTTATTTATTTTGCTGGGCAAGAGCCTAAGTTTTTTTGGTAGTGTAGGGAGCATGGTAATTCCTTTGCAAAAGAATCACTGAATATGTAAATTTTTTTGCATGCGTTGAAACACTTTTTCTAGAGACTGTTTTACCGTAGGAATATGGGGAAATTCCTTTAAAAGCTTGGAGGCATTCAGCTCATTGTTTGATCGAGCTGCTTTAAGAATGGTGTTTTGCTCTTCGATAGTAAAATTAGTATAGGTAAAATGGGGATCGATATATTTTTTGTATAAATCAAGAATCTCATTATGCGATACTGTTCCTGGGTTAACAAAATTATAGGTACCCGTTAATTTACGGCGAGCCATTTCGGGAATTAAGGGCAAAAGATCATAGAGCACGGTCATGGAATTTGGTACATTAATCACTTTGGCATACCCAGATATTTTTGTTACTAAACTGCGCGGTGATAAATCATCGGAAATGGGCATGCGTAAGCGCAAATTAAGTACATTAGGATAATACGTTAATAGATCGTCAAGCATTGTTTTTGTATGCGAATAAAATGAGCCGTGGAAGTTAGGTTTTTCTTCTTCCGTAAAGCCAATGCCACTGTGTATAGGGTGTTGCGCATCATATTCATAGATACAACCCGTTCCTAGTGTTATGCAATGGATGTTATGGATACACGCACAATCGGCAACCGTTAATGCACCAATAATATTAGCGCGTAACGTCTCAATTTTATGATCTTCGCACCAATCAATGTTGGGTCTGCCGGTAATGCCTGCAGCATTAATGATGCAATCTGGTTTAACATGATCAATTTCTTGTAAAATGTCAGTGCGATTTTCAAGCCGAGCAGTAGCGCATAGAGCGGTATGTCCCTCTGCTTGTAATAGCGTAACGAGTTGTTGACCAATCCACCCTGTTTTGCCTCCAAAGACAAGGAATGTTTGTGATGCAATAGGGTGAGCAAAGAAAATTGTAGCTATAAGAATAGCGGATAATTGCTTCATTTGAATGTCCTTTATTTATTATAAGAGAGAAACTAAAATAAACGATAAGCAGAGTATCATAACTTGGAAAAAAAACATACTCATAGAGTATAAAAAACGTTTGACCAAATTTTATCACTAAAAAGGAAGTGTATATGAAGAAAAGTACCCTCGTATTGTTAAGTATCTGTGTTTGGGGGCGAAATCTTGATGGAATGCTACGATCGAAAGATCAAAAAATAATAATGACCGCTGCCCTAGTACCTGACGCAGATCCTCGATCGCAGGCCCGTATGGAGCAATATATAAAAGCATTTCAATCATTAAACCAATATGCAGCAGGGGAAGATGCTTATGTAGTGGAAGCATTGCGGACTCAAGGGCCTACCTTTTTAGAAAAATTCATTGATAAAGATAAAGTTTTTTATTCTACAGCTAACGATTTATCGCTAAAAAACCGCGGGCTTAATGAGGCGCTGACATTGCTCGAAGCGTTGGCGCATTTTAATTTTGATGCCGAAACTTTAATAATAAAATTTACCGGACGATATCATTTATTGTCGAATCATTTTTTTAATATTATTAAAGAAAACCCTGGCTATGACGCGTATTTACAAAAATTTCCTGAAGGAAAAATAGGCCTTGTTGCAGCAGCCATGAAATGTAAGTTTTGGAAAGAAGCCTACGAATCATTAGATTATGCTACGCTAGAACGCGATAATGTATTGCTCGAAAAAGCACTCGGAGATTTTATTGCAGCAAAAATCCAAGCAGGCGAAATTAAGGTTCTGTGGATTGAAAAAGCTGATATCGGAGGGGATAACTTTGGTACCACAACCTTTTCTAGTGTAGTTCCTGTAGCGCCAAGCGCAGCTCCCGGTCAAACCATTATTAAATTTTAAGACTATTTATAGAAGTATGTCCATAACTACCGGTATATGATCGCTGGCTGCAGTATAATACACATATGATTTTGTTTGTAAATCACCAAAATTTTTATTTTTTAAAAACAGAAAATCGATAGTAATACCTGCCCATACAGTAAATTGAGGAGTTTTTTGCATATTACCAGTAAATGAATCGACGAAACCTGCAGCTTCTAGTGTTTCGAGTGCTTCTGTATGAGTTACAATATTATCACCCAAACGTCCTTGTTTTATTGTTTCCCATAGCTTTTGAGGGTAATCTTTTTTGCGTACCGCATTAAAATCTGCGCCAATAACAATTAAATCACTGGTGTTGTGCTGTAAAACGTCTAATATTTCGCGTATTTGTGCGGTACGAATAGTTTCAGTTTCGTCCCATACATCAAGATGTGTGGTAAGAATGGTTATTGTTTTATTATGAGGTAAGGTAAATTCTGCATATATATAAGAGCGAGGATCAGGCCGCTGGCTTGATGGTATTTTACTCACCGCTGTGTGGTAAGCACTTTTAAAAACATTTTTTAAAGGAACTTTTGACAGTATTAAATTACCTGTAGAACCCAATGACCCGGTGGTGTGCCACTCAAAATCCACTGCATGACAATATTCTTGGTATACGTATCCCAAATCTTCGAACAGTGCTTGTAATTCACGGCCCGATTTTTGAGTAATATTCAATTGTGGATCCCAATTGGTTTCTTGTAAAAGAATAATGTCAGCGTTAATATTTTTTATGATTTCATACTGCTCATTAAAGGTTACGTTCCAATCAGTATCTGTCCATACATGCGTGTTGTAAGTTGCTATTCTAAATAGATCGGCAGTCTTTTTAGGAATTTTTTTATTTTCTTCAGCAAGGGCTATACAATCATTTTTGTAAAAAGCTTCTTTTGCCTTGCGCGTGCATTTACCGGCCATCCACATAGTAGCAGAAGGAAGATTTTGCAATTGGCCAAAAGCAGCATGATGAATAATAAGATATATAAATGCTATTCGATACATCAAAGTGTCCTTTTTATTGACATAATAACTTTTTTTTTTAATTATACATTCAACGCAACATAATTCAAAAGGGAAGGGCTGGTTGATGTTATTGAATGGTATAAAAAAATCGTACGTGGTGGGATACATTAGAGATGTTACAATATGTGCCGATCCGTACGGACAATAACATTATAGAGTTACAATAATATGGCAACAGTTCAAGCGCTTGATCACTTGTATCCTTTTGATTATTGGCTTAAAAAAAATAAATATTATCACAGCCTCATGCGTAAATTTTATCAATTTACCATACCCATGGGTGTTCGAGTTTTACATATTGGTTGTAAAAATGGATATTTATTGAGAGCACTCAAACCTGCGTATGGGGTTGGTATTGACTCAAGTGAGCATGAGCTGCAGTATGCACGGGATCGCCATACCCAGTATAAGTTTAAACAATCGCTTAGTGACGTGCATGAAACATTTGATTACATTATTATATCTTCATATGTCATGGAGCTTGACGATATTCAAGGTTTTTTTGAATCGTTAAAGCGTATAAGTATCCCAGAAACGCGAGTGGTAATTGATTGGCATGCTGCGCTCTGGGAACCTGCCCTTTCGCTATTACAGAAATGTGGTATGCGTCGACCAACGCAATTTAAAAATTGGATTTCTCCTGCTGATATGCAAAACCTTTTACATTTAGCAGGGTTTGAAGTGGTAACTAGTGGGCGCCAAATTTTATTCCCCGGCTATATACCGGTTATATCGTGGATCCTTAATTCGTGTATAGCAATTATACCGGGCCTTAATGCGTTGTGCGTAAACAATTGGTTTGTTGCACGTCTGATCCCCCAAAAGAAAGAGGATATATCCGTTTCAGTGGTTATTACGTGTCGCAATGAGCGCGGCAACATCGAAGCTGCAGTACAACGATGCCCTCTGATGGGTATAAGTACTGAGCTGATATTTGTGGAAGGTAATTCGCACGATGGCACACTTGATGAGATTAAGCGTGTAGCTGCAGCATATGCAGACAAAAATATACAAGTACTTGTGCAACCGGGTAAAGGCAAGGGCGATGCAGTGCGCCACGCATTTGCCCATGCGCAGGGTGATTTGCTGATGATCTTAGATGGCGACCTTACGATGCCGCCCGAAGAGTTGCCTAAATTTTATAAAGCATTTATTGAGGGCAAAGGCGACTTTATTAATGGATCTCGCTTAGTGTATGGCATGGAAGACCAAGCGATGCAGTTTTTAAATCTTATCGCTAATTATTGTTTTGGCATAGGGTTTTCGTGGACGCTCGGACAAAAACTAAAAGATACATTATGTGGCACAAAAGTGTTGCATAAAAAAGCGTATGATTCGATTGCGCGTAATCGTGCTTTTTTTGGTGATTTTGACCCCTTTGGCGACTTTGATTTGCTTTTTGGCGCAGCTAAACAAAACTTAAAAATTATCGATTTACCAATACGCTATAAAAATCGCGTATATGGTTCAACAAATATTAGCCGCTTTTATCACGGGCTCTTATTGCTACGCATGAGTTTTTTGGCATTTTGCAAGTTTAAATTACGTATTTAAGTATTTAAAAACCATAGGCTTCAAACAAGATCACTATATTTCGATGGTCTTTTTGCTGCGCAAGTTGTTTGGGCGTATTGCCTTTATTGCTTTGTGTATTGCAAGGAATTTGATACTGAGGCCATTCTCGGGCAGTTTGCAGCAAAAATCGAACCACGCTTTCATTTCCATAATAGGCTGCATAATGCATAAGTGTTAGACCTGTATCAGTAACCATATGAGCATATGCAGAATACCATGTTTGAGCTTTTAAAACTTCCCATGCGACTTTATTGCCGTTTTTTATCACATACATGTGTGCTGTAAGCCCATGTTCATCAGTATCTAAAATGTGGACGGGTGCGTGCCATCTATAGGATGCATCAAAACTAACGCCCAGAAGAAGTCCTGATATATCATTTGTGTTGTTCTCGATGGCGGCTTTTATAAGGGGCGAGTACGACCTCTGTGCGCCCTGTATACTACAAAATAATGAGCATATTGCAAGGGCAAGAGTATAACGATGTTTCATATAAAACCTCTGTTTTTATTAATTATTCTATTAGTATAGTGCTTTAAATAAAAATCTAGAAGAACTAGAGTATTATTGCACAAAAAAATCCTCGGGAATATCTATGAGAACTTGCAATTTTTTTCGCAATAAGATGCTCGCATGAATATTACCTTTTTGAGTGGCATATTCGAGCGCATTGAATCCCCTATTGTCTCTTTGTAATAATTGTTCTGGGCTCATGGCCTCAATAAGAGGATCTAAAATAGTTGGGTAACTGTATAATATAGCGACCATTAATGCTGTCTGGTTATTTTCGCTCACTTCTTGGGCGTATAGTGTGGCATTGTGAGTAACCATTTTTTCGATTGTGTATCGATCTACGTTGCTTTTCAGAGCTTTAATTAATGAGGAAGGTTTTCTTTGCATAGGATAAGCCGTGGTGCTGCACAGTGCAAAAATAAGAACGATAGTACTGAAAATATTCATGTTTTTTTGCTTTCTTTTTTATGAGGCACGATATAATACATTTGTTTTTTTAGTATACAAAGGTACGTAAAAATAAATAGATAGCGTATGCTAAGAACATAGGAAAGGTGGTTATGAGTATTATTAAAAGTTTTTTAGCGTACAGCGCAGGATCGTTGGTAGTTAAAACATTGCTGTGGATAGCTGTGCCTATTGCGCTCTATACAGTGCCCCCTGCAGTGATGGGATTGTGGTCGTTGTATAATAGTTTTATTGCGCTGGCCGCGATAGTGGCTGCTTTGGGATTACGACAGGTATTTTTTATCGAATATTATCATAAAAATGCACAGGAGCGGCGTGTGATGCTTAACGAGATTATACTATTATACTGCGCCTATGCAGTGCCCTTGTTTAGTGGACTGTGGTACCTGCGTCGTATGGTGAACTATTATTTTTTTGCAGGTAAAGCGTCAGATATATTATTTTTTAGTTGTTTTTTTGCGTGTTTTATTTCTTTTTTTACTGAACTTTTATACCAAGTATTATTGTATAGTCGCCAGACAAAACTATTAATTGCGGTACAGATAGGCGGCGCAGCCCTTACTGCTGTAAGTTCGATTGCTGTTTTGTGGTATAGTGCTGATACTGTGGTTGGGCTGGTTATTTCGCAAATAATGGGTCTATTATTTGTCTGTGCATGTGGCGCGTATCTCTATTACACTAAGCGTGTGCACTATGCGGCACATGCGTTAACGCGTTCTAAGGTGTATACCTATATTATTAACGGGCTACCGTTTGTGCCCTCGGTTATATCATTTTGGTGCTTGTCGTCAGTAAACCGCTGGTTATTAGCTTCGTATGCTACATTGGCAGATGTCGGTATTTATAGCTGTGCAGAAATGGTAAGCATGTTGTTCCAGATGCTTATTTTGTATCCCTTAAGCGGTGCGTATTTGCCCTTAATTATGGAGCAATTTGCGCAGCATAAAAACGACCACACTCGAATAGATATGCAAAATAAACAGTATATGCTTATGGGGATGAGCATTTTATTATTTGTGGGAACTAGTTTGTTTTTTATGGGAAAGCCATTGTTGTATATGCTTATTCCTGCTACGTATAGCGCAGTAATTCCTTATTTATTATTAGTCGGTATTGGCAATATTTTTCTTATGGGGACTTATTTTGTAAGTTGTTATATTCAATATCGCAAAAAAAGCTTTTTTTTAGCAGGCTCCCTAATAATCGCTGCACTTATTAATACAGCGCTCAGTTCTTTATTAGTGCCCCGATATGGCGTAGGCGGCTGTATTATTGCTTCTACTATAGCGTATGGTGCATATTTTGCTATTACCTGGTGGTATAACAGGGTGCTACATAAAGCTCCTTATCGAACGAAAATGATTATTGAGTGATTCGAATCAGAGGGTAAGTGCTTTTTAATGTAATGGTTCAGAAGCGCGTGATTTAAGAGTAACAAAAAACCCTTTAAAGTAGCCTTTTAAGTAATCGCTATTTTTGTGTGCGATAGAAAAAAGAATTGCTTCGCAAAACAAGCCAAACATGCTCCAAAAATAGGCAAGAATTTTAAGTTTATTTTTTGGATAGATGTTTTTAAAAAATAAATAACTATAATTTGCTACATACATAGCTTTATTGCGTACAATAGCATCTCTGCTTAAGGGGCTATTATAATGTTCTAATTGCGCATGAGGATTATAAAAAAGTGGCATTTTTTGTGCAACGCGCCACGAAAAATCACAGTCTTCCATATAACCATAAAAGCGTAATTTTTCGTCAAATACCGTATCTTTAAACACTGATGCACGAAACGCCATGCAACAGCCACCAAGCGCTTGTACATCAGCAAAGCGCGTAAGGCCATACGCATGTGTCGGCATGCCGGAAGCAGTAAATTTACCGGAAGCGTAATTGCGTTGTAATAAAAAAAACTTGCGAAAGGGCGCCGTAAATGGCGTGCGATACTCGCCATGATTAACGACGGTGCCCATGCCTCCAGCATATTCAGGGCGCGCAGCAAATGCTCGATTCATATTTTTAAGATATTCTGGCGAAAGTTTTACATCGTCATCAAAAAAATAAATAAGATCACCCATTGCTTCTTTTATGCCTTGATTTCTTTGGTAAGTGAGTCCTGGCTCGGTATGTAAATAGCGCAATTTGGTAATGGGAAACGTACTAGTAGAAAATAATGCTTTAAAAGTGTCATTGGTGTCTAATGGCGTTGTGCTGCTATCAACAATAATCAATTCATCGGCTTGCACAATTTGCTCTTTTAATGAATGCAAACATACAATAAGATCTTGTAAGCGATTGCGTGTGCAAATAATAACGCTTGAGATATACTTTTCCATACTCTTCTTTTATGTAATAGTTTCTAGTAAAGTATGATAAACCTTACTACAGAATTTTGGACAAAGAAAGTGGCATATGAAAAAAATATTAAAAAATGAACTTTTTCGATATATGCTTGTTGGTGGCTGTTCTACGCTTGTTGATGCTTTTATCTTTCTGTGTCTTACTTCTTTTTTTAAAATCTCTATTTATACTGCATTCTTTTTATCATTTTCTTGTGGCGTATTGGTAAATTTTACGTTATGCAACGCGTATGTTTTTAAACAACGGACGTTATCGGTGTGGCGCGCTGTTTTGCGCCACTATAGTGCGAGTATTGGTGGATTTTTAATGCAATTTTCGCTTTTTTATTGCCTTATGTCGTTTGCACAATTTACATACCCGGTAATAGCCCGCATTGCTGTTGCGGGCTGTACGTTTGTACTTAACTTTTTGATTATTAAACGATTTGTTTTTGGGAATAAATAGGGAACTGTGCGCAGAGCTTGCGACTTTCTTCTTTAAGAAGGCGCAATTTATTATCATCGTCAGCGTGCTGTATTGCTTCGTGCACTAAGGTAGCAATGATTTCCATTTCAGCTTCACGCATGCCACGCGTAGTAACAGCCGGCGTACCAATACGTATCCCACTCGTAATCCATGGTTTTTCGGGGTCAAAGGGTATGCAACTACGACTAATGCTGATGCCCGCTTTTTCGAGCGCTACTTCGGCTGCGCGTCCGGTTATGTTTTTATTGCGTAAATCTAAGACAAATAAATGATTATCGGTGCCGCCAGCAACAATACGGTAGCCATAGGTGCTAAAAATATCGACCAACTTTTGTGCGTTTGCAAGAATTTGTTGCTGATATATTTTAAATTCGGGTTTTAAATTGAGCCCGAATCCTACGGCTTTTGCCGCGATAATATGCATAAAAGGGCCACCTTGTGTGCCCGGCATAATTGCGCGATCTATTTGTTCAGCATGTTCTTTGGTGCTTAAAATAAAACCGCCACGGGTGCCACGTAATGTTTTATGTGTTGTGCTGGTGACACAATCTGCGTAGGGTACGGGGCTTTGATGCAATCCTGTTGCAACAAGGCCTGCAATATGGGCAATATCAGCCATAAAATAAGCGCCTACATTTTTTGCTATACGCGAAAATTTTTCGAAATCAATGGCACGTGAATAGGCAGATGCGCCCGCAACGATAAGCTTTGGTTTATGCTCATGAGCCAGTTTTTCTATTTCGGTATAATCTAAAAACTCTGTTTCTTTATTTACTGAGTATTGAATAGTGTTATACACGTTGCCCGAAAAATTAACCGCATGCCCATGTGTCAGATGTCCACCCATTGCAAGGCTCATGCCCATGAGTGTGTCGCCCGGGTTTAGCAATGCAAAATAGGCAGCCATATTTGCCTGCGATCCTGCATGTGGTTGGACATTGCTATGTTCAGCATTAAATAATTGCTTACTACGCTCTATAGCAAGTAATTCAGCTTGGTCTACATATTCACAACCACCATAATAGCGTTTACCGGGATATCCTTCGGCATATTTATTGGTTAATACAGAGCTTGCGGCTTCCATAACTGCTTGAGGGGTATAATTTTCTGAAGCAATTAAATTAAGTTCTTGTTCTTGCCGTTGTGCTTCATGCAGTATAATTGTTGCTATTTGTGGATCAATATGCGAAAAAGTCTTCATTATTTTTCCCCTTATAAAAAAATTAATTGCAAGCACAGCAGCAAGTTTACTGCGTTTTTTTAAGTATGCAAAACGATTCTTTACGTATATGCTAAACCCATATAATTTAACGCAAAAGCAATAGGGTTATTATGCTAAAAAAAATGATGATACTCGTAGTGTTATTTGGTGCGACGGCAACAGCTATGCAAAGAGAAGATAAAGGCGCGTCGGGAATGGAATTACGACTTCGAGCACCCGCAAGGCAACCTACTTCACAAATGCAAATAAAACAACCGGATTATTTTTCTGAAGTGGAAACAAATCCCTGTTGCGTGGCGATGTGTTTAGTAGGCCTCTTGCTTCCGGTAACATTAGGTGGCGGGCAATAAATATTGCTTTTGTATCGCCATTGCAGATACTCTTAAGTTACTAAAGTAGTTTGTAGCGGGAGAAGTGTAATGCGTATGTATATAGCGGCAAGTTTGCTGTTTGTCGCTCTTAATGCAAGTCAGCGGACTATTGATCGATTTATTTCTATAGACCGATTAATGCAGCACGCATTAGAGCAAAAGGTATTCCCGGGTGCTGTACTGCTCGTTATGTACAAGGGTGCGATAGCTCATCACCAAGCATATGGACATCATACGTATGATAGTGGTTCACCAAAAGTAACGCGCGATACGTTATTTGATTGCGCATCAATCACAAAATTGTTTACGACCACCGTAGCTATGCAATTATATGATCAGGGGCTTTTGCATCTAGATGCATCAATTGCGCACTATTTGCCTGAATGCCCGCACGATAAGCAGCCGATAACGATTAAAGATCTTTTGTTGCATCAATCAGGGTTACGGATTATGGATGAACTACCCGTGCATCCTGGCTTGTCAGTTGATGATATCAAACAGATTGTTTTTGCTGAGCCTCTACAACATGTCCCTGGTACACATTATTTGTATGATTGCACTAATGCTATTATTTTGCAGTGGGTGATCGAAAGTATTACAGGAAAACCACTGAATCAATTGGTGCAAGAGCAAATCTTGGATCCTGTGGGCATGCATACATCATATACTCATGTTCCTCATCAACTCAAATTACAGTGTGCGCCTACGGGTAAAGGCTACGAAAAGACGGTGGTGACTGAACGTACTTATATTCAGGGAGTAGTGCATGATCTTAAAGCCTATTGCTTGGGCGGCTTTGCGGGCAACGCGGGGTTATTTTCTACAGCAGGGGATCTTGCTTTATTCGCGCGCATGATTCGTAATAAGGGTAAAGGAATTGTTAAAGAATCAACGCTTAATTTTTGGTTGCAAAAGCATTCACTGTTAGAAAATCGCGCCCTTGGGTGGGCTATGGCGCCGGATCCCTCACATAGTTGTGGGTATTGTTTTTCACCGAATAGTTATGGTCATTTAGGATTTACTGGTACATCACTGTGGTGCGATCCCGATCGCGATGTATGGGTCATTTTACTCACCAATCGAGTGTACCCAACGATTGATAATATTCAAATACGCCAGTTGCGGACCGTGATACATGATGCGGTATTGTGCAACCTCGGTCTTGTGTAGGGAAGGAAAAGTATATGATATCTCTGTATATAAGAATTGCCTTTGGGGTGTTAATAGTAAGTTCTTTAGATGCCACGCTCACTCGTTCTGGTGGCGGCAAAGTTTACAGCCCGCAGCAATTGCGTCAAAGGAGAAAGGCTCGCCTCGAGCGTGAGCGAGCAATGAGAGATGCGGCAAGCCAGCAACCTGTTCAGCAGCGAACGCAAAGAGAAGCAAGAACTGTTGTATGCGATTCGGATAGCGATAGCGATATAACGTGCAACAGAAAGACCTGTTGTTGTTTGTGGATTTTATCGCATTGCTGCCGATAATGCCCTCTTTGGCTAGAGGACCGTACGGAGAATAAGGAAGGTTGCTTTTTTACGACTATTTTTTATACTAAGATATAAACATGTTTATTTTTTGTTTCTCAAAGGGCATTGCGTGATTTCAGCGTCAGAATTTAAAAAAGGGTCTAAGCTCCTGTACGAAGGGGCACCATACTCAGTTCTTGAATATCATCATGTTAAACCAGGTAAAGGTGGCGCATTTATGCGTACCAAAATGAGAAATCTCATTACTGGCTTAGTGCATGAAGAAACTTTTAGATCCGAAGAAAAGTTTCAAACACCTGACTTAGAATATAAGGATATGCAATATCTTTATAAAGACGATGGTCTTTATCAGTTTATGGATCAAGAAAGTTATGAGCAGGTCGCTTTAAGCGAAGACCAAATTGCTGATATTATGCCGTTCTTAAAAGAGCAAACAGTATATACCGTTCTTTATTTTAACGAGCGTCCTATTGCGGTGAACGCTCCATTGTTTATGGAATTAACCGTTACCGAAACTCCGCCAGGAGTACGTGGCGATACTGCACAAGGTGGTGGAACAAAACCTGCCACGCTCGAAACGGGACTTGTGGTGCAAGTGCCTTTGTTTGTTAACGAAGGCGATGTTCTAAAAATCGATACCCGTGATCAAAGTTATATAGAGCGTATTAAAAAATAGGTTTGTTGCGTTATGTCACCTCAGGATATTATTTATGCGCAGCAATTGTCTGAAAAAGATGCACGAGCGCTTATTTTTCACTTGTTATATGCAGCTGATTCATTTGATTACGAAGCAAGTATAGAATCGGTTTCTGATAACTTGTGCCGTGGCTTTGATTTAGTAATTAACCACGATGATGCGGTATTTGTGACTGCGGCGGCAGTGATTAATGAACGTGAAGCGCTTGATACCGCTATTAAACCTTTATTGGCTAACTGGCGTTTTGATCGTGTTGGAGTTTGTACTCGTCTTATTTTACGATTAGCGCTCTGGGAGTTACAACAAGGTAAAACGTCACCCGCTATTATTATTAACGAAGCGGTAGAGCTTGCAAAAAGTTTTGCTGAAACTGATGCTTATAAGTTTGTAAACGGCGTCCTTGACGAGTGGGTTAAGAAAAATATCCCTGCATAAGAATTATTTGAGTATGTGGCATGTACGGTAAAAGTACATGCCATTTTTGTTTTGTAACAAAATCACCTCACTCATGGCAAAAACTCGCGCTGGAATACTCCGCTGTTTTTGCTGTGCTAGCAGCTATAGCAATCTGGCCGTTGCTTTTTGTATCAATAAAAAGGTACCTTTTTATTGATATATCTATTATTTCCAAAAAAGGACATACAGATGATCAAAATACTTGTTGCTCTTTGTTACCTCCTACCTTCTGCTTGTCTATGGTCAAAAGGAGATAAAAACAAGCAGTTTGGACATGCAGATTTTGAGTCTTCTTTTAAAATTCGTCATCTAAAGCACCCTGATATTGTGCCAGAAATAAAAAAAATACTTGACCGCAGTAATGTGGATAATGATCCCGAATACAGAGAAAACAAAGCGTATTATGATGCTTTTGCCAAAAAATATAGTACACGTATCAGCCAAGGATATACTGCTCCCCTCATTATTAAATGGGTCAATGACACGTGTGGATTTGGCGTATTTGCTAAAAAAAATATTAAAAAAGACGCAATGGTAGGTGAATACACCGGTATTTTGCGGAACTATTCTATAAAGCCAGATTCGAAATATGCATTTGCGTACCCTACAATACAGATAGGGGAAATTAAGTACGATGACTTGGTAGTTGATGCAAATGAAGCCGGCAATATTACCCGGTTTATTAACCATTCTATTGAACACAAAAATGTGGAACATACTATTGTGTATGATAACAAGGGTAGGCATATTGTTTTTTACGCAAGCCGGAATATAAAGGCTGGTGAGCAATTATTTATTGATTATGGGGAAGAGTATTGGGATTACTTTGGTATAAAGCCCCAAGATTGGTGCTTGTATGAGTAAATTGGTTGCGGGGGCTGGATTTGAACCAGCGACCTTTGGGTTATGAGCCCAACGAGCTACCAGGCTGCTCTACCCCGCGATACAAAACTTATTAAAGAGATACTTTACTATACTACGTTAATTTCTACGTTTGTCAATTATATTTAGGGCTTTTTTGAAAAACAATTTCTGGATGATATTTTTGAAAAACACCTCTTACGGCGCCTATTGGTTTGCTGATAGAACATGTATTTCTTGCATAAGCGTGGTGTTTTTAAGAATTTTAGAAAGATTGTACAATGGCGGCTCAAAGAGAATTTCAGTATGATCTGAGTAAAACGCTTCTTCGGTTATATCAAGTTTTTTATCAATAAGCTCTCTAATAACTTCGTAAGCATGGTGAATAAGAGTAGGATATGTTGCAATAAAAGTATCAATTCTTTTTAATAGCGCATACGTAGCTATGCTGGTACTTTGTATTTCTTGCTTGAGTTCCTCGCATTTTATGCGGGGAGTCATATCAAATTGAAAGCGCACGCTACTAGCAAGTAATGACGTTATTGATAACAGTGATAAGAATGCATACATACTCATAGGGCTCCTTAATTAAACAAAGAGTTTTTTTAAGGATGCGCTCCTGTTATTTGCTTTGCAATATTTTAATGATTACAGGCGTGGGCGTATCTGATCAAGCAAGCTTTTTGCGGTTTCTTTTGAAGGAGCTCTTTTGGAAGCCACTGGCTTTGTAGCTTTAGGGGCTGATGTTGGTTGCGAGTTGGTAGGCAACATACCTTGAATCGATACACAAAACAACGCTAATATCATTATGGTAAGTTTACACATAGAGACCCCTTGTTATGTTTTATTTTAATATTATATTCTTATTGTATTTTAAATGGGAAAAAATGTCAAGTCATGCGAGTTTTGGCGGTAAATGTATTACAACGATAGCATACGCATAGGTATCAGTATGGGTTATACTGACTGAAATAGTGCCCTGTAGGGGGTAAGTGGTTTTGATTTGGGGCCCCTGTGGAGAGGGTACGAGTTCGCTTTGGGCACACAGCGTTAAAAAGGGCCTTGTAGTGCCTGTGCCTATTTGGCAGAGGGCTTTATATAACGCTTCTTTGGCTGCAAAACGGGCTGCAAAGCGTTCTGCGCTTTTAAGAGGTGTCTGTACGCAATAGCGTATCTCGTGCTCAGAAAAAATACGCTGTAGCTTTTTGTGCGAATAGGTATGCCAATGCGCAAAGCGCGCAATTGCCACGGCGTCGTGACCGATCCCTAAAATCATCGCATTTACTCCTTCGCCTGGGTGGCCAATGCCGAAGTATCAGGATGACACTGGTGCATAATCATGCCTTACGCTCAAAGCTCTGGTCGAGTGAGCGATACATAATTGCTTCTTTAATATGCGCAACTTCAATATTTTCGGTGCCTGCAAGGTCAGCAATGGTACGCGCAACTTTAAGCAGTTTATGATATCCACGCATGCTTAAGCGTAATCTATCAAACGCTTTTTTAATAAGTTCTTGTGCTTCCGGCTGTAACACGCAATGGTGTTCGATAAGCTCGGGAGTCATCATGCTATTACGCATGGTACCATTATTAAAGCGTTTTTGTTGTGTTTGCACGGCTTTTTCAATTGCTCGATATAACTCTTCGGAGCTATGAGTATCAGTGTGTTCTTTAATATCAGTGTAATCCAGTGATGGGATGGTAACTTGTAAATCAATACGGTCAAGCAAGGGGCCCGATAATTTTTCTAAATAATTACTAACTTGTTGCTTGGAGCATACGCATTGTCTTTTTTTATCACCAAAAAAACCACACGGGCATGGATTAAGTGCAGCAACTAATAAAAATGATGCAGGAAATGTTACGCTATGCTGGGCTCGTGATATACAGACTGATTTATTTTCGAGTGGCTGCCGAAGCACTTCAAGAGTAGTTTTTTTAAATTCAGTTAATTCGTCTAAAAATAAAATGCCGTTATGCGCTAAACTAATTTCGCCTGGCTGGGGAAACGATCCGCCGCCAACAAGTCCAGCTTGAGATATAGTATGATGTGGATTTCTAAAAGGTCGATCGGTGATGAGTGATTGATTGTTCAGTTTGCCGCTGACTGAATATACTTTACTGGTTTCCAGTAACTCATCAAATGATAGGGGGGGCATAATACTTGGTAACCGCTGTGCGAGCATGGTTTTTCCTGAACCAGGAGACCCCATAAAAATAATAGGATGATTGCCCGCCGCAGTAATTTGCAATGCACGTTTTGCTTGGTATTGCCCTTTTACTTGGCTAAAATTAAGAACAGGGACTGTTTTGTGGTGCAGTGGTTGGGTGTGCTTAGTTGGCTGAATCAGAGATTCTTTGCGTAAATGTGCAATAAGCTCAGTAATATGCGTAACGCCAATAACTTCTATGTCTTTAATAAGTGCAGCTTCACTGCTATTTTCAGCAGGGACTATCAATCGTTTTTTACCAAGCGCTGATGCACCAAAAGCGATGGGTAAAATACCTTTTAAGGGGCGAATGCTGCCATCCAGCGATAATTCGCCCAAAAACAATGTTTCTTGCAAAAAAGTTGTATTGACTTCGATCTGCTGCGCTGCGTATAAGATGCCTAACGCTATCGGTAAATCAAAAGTGGTGCCTTCTTTTTTTAAATCTGCAGGTGCTAAGTTTACAATAATTTTACGTTCGGGTAACTTAAAGCCACAATTTTTTAACGCAGTCACAATGCGCTGCTTACTTTCTTTAATGGCAACATCGGGTAAACCCACAATAAAAAATTGGAGCATGCCAAACGAAAGATCAACTTCTACTTCAACGCTGTGCGCCTCAACTCCGATGGTTGTTGCGGAATAGATACGGGTATGCATAAGATTCTGTTTGTTAATTTAATTAAAAAATAATTTAATATACAACACAAGCATACCATAAAAACAAGAGTTTTGAATTCCCCTGTAGCCAAAGTGGCTACTCTTCAGTATTATTAGGGGCATGCGCGTTAGGCGCTGAGTATGTATAAGGAGAATGTTTTATGAATTATAAGCATCATCGGCCTCGTATCGTAAGTGTGGTCGAAGGGTTTGGACGTATTTTTATATTTTTCATGTTATTACCTATTAATGGTTTTGTAGGTGGTGCGACAGTAGTTGCCGGCAATTCGGGCAATACAACACAAAGTTTTAACTTTCCGATAGGGAGTTTTGTGTTTAACCCACAAGTAACAGCGCTGTTTGTGGGAGCTTCTGATTCTACTCCAGAAAATTTTACGGTCGCTTTTAATGGGCGTGCTTCAAATAATTTTGTGGGCATTACGCCTCCAATAGTAACGCTTAATAATGAGTTGAACCAAGCAAATCCATTGTATAATACGGTAGTAACTAATTTGTCGTTAGTCGGTGCTTCTCCTTTAGTAACAACTACAACTGATGTTACCTCTTTGTATGTCATTCAAAATTTTAATGATCTTAATCAGGTATCGGTTTTGTCTGCGACGGATATTAATGATGCTGAGGGGAATGTTATAGCAGGTATTTTGGCATTGAGTTCTAATACGACTACTCCTATAACTTCAAGCAGTTTGCCCAGCTTTATCTTGTCAGTTGTTACTCCCAATGCAGGGACATTTGGTTTCCCGGGGTCTGGCGTTGCAGTAGCAGTATTAAAAAAAGTGCAAAACGCTTCTTCAGCACAATTTGCATTAACGTTAGAGAATGCAGTGACGGGAACTGCTGGTAATTTGGCATATCCCTTAGATATGAGTACTCAAAATTTAAAAATTACGAATGATTTAGTAACATTAAATAATCCTATTTTATATTTTGATGAATACACCAACTTATTTTTTGCCGGGTTTTTAGCGATTGCAGAAGCGGGCCCTTCTGATGGAGCCCGCGGTGTTTTGCGTATAACAAGTTACCCGCAAATTCAATTTGGTGATATTGCGCCGGCCAGTGCTATAGGGCCAGATTCTATTATTGGTACATCAACACCAGGCGGTACGGTAAATATATTCGATGTTAAAACGATGCTCACTTCTACGAATTTAGAATATCTTGTGGTGCGTGGTGGTACATCGTTAACAGGTACCTTGTCACGACAAATCTATGCGTTGCCCATGGTGAATCTTGCAGGAGATAGTTATGGCGCATTGGCAGCAAAAAATTCCCTGCCAGTAAATGCATTTAATTCAACTAAACCACATGTGTTCCAGGGGCGTACGTATGTTACTCCTGCAACAACTCCCGACCAATTATTTACGTCAACAGAAACACCTGCGATGGTGGGTGGTGGCGAAGTGCCAGAAGATGTAAACTTTATGATTATCAAAAATGATGCAGTTGCGGTAGCAGCCGACAATGGTATATATATATCGCAAGCATTATTTGATATATATGGCAGAATTACACAATGGACGCCGTGGTCACGCGCAGGAGGCACAGTAGCCGATGTGTTTCATATTGCTATCGAAAACGAAACAGGAGATTTTCTGTATTCTACGGGGAGCAGTAGTTCCACTATTAACACAATACTGCGCACAGGATGGACTAATTCGAATATATTTGCGCAAGCGCTCGTCCCATTTTTTGCAAAAGATACCGCCGGTATCCAAGGATTTTTTAATTATCCGAATGTTGCAGTCACGTATGGTGGGTCGGGCACGGCATCGTCCTGTTGTATTGCGACGGGGTATAACCAAGTTTCATTGATACAAACAGGAAATGGGACACCCATAACGTCACTTGCAGCACCGTTTGTTTCGAGTAATGGCACATTAAATGGCTTTGCGCCAGGCATACAACAAATTGCTGTCTCTGGTGGCGATTTAGCGTCTATTGGTGCAATTATTTCTGCAGCATTTGTGCAAAATGGCTCGCAAGCATGGTTATTTGTTGGGGGTACTGGTGGTCTTGCGGTACTTGCTGACGATAATGGCGCGGGTATTGATTCTACGACCGGTATTGGTAATGGGCTCAGTAATTTACGCTCAACGATGCGGTTTAGAAAAGTGGGCAATTATTCTAATGTGCGTAAACTAGTACCGTTTAACCAAGTAGGTTCTCGAGGAAATGGCTCTACTATACAAGATTTATATATCGTATCGTCAAATACCTTAGAGCGGGCGGCTATTTCGCAAGCAGCGTTGGCAGTTGGCGGTACTTGGAATTCAAGCGTATTAGCAAGTACATCAAGTTTGGGCGCTTATAGCTCGTTGTCGGATGTGCTTATTTCAGCGCCACTCGCGTTACTTGCAACAAGTAGAGGGCTTTTGCGTTCGGGTAACGGGGTAGATATTTCAGTAGCAACAACACAAGCTGATGTAGATTGGACTGCAGTACCAATGCCCGAGTCGCCGAGAACGGTAACACGCTTATCATCATTTAGCCCGACAAGTGTAGCGTCTGATTTTGTCAATGGCGGGAATATGTACGCGTTCGCTGCAGCAGTGAGTACCAGCCAAGCGCGTATTTATAGATATGTGGTGACTCTTACTGATAGTATAGTCACGGATTCAACGGTCCAGCTATTCCCTGATTATTTTATAGCACAGCCAGCAAATCCAACACAGGGAAGACAAAGCTTTTTGATGAGTGTTGGTAATTATCGTAATTATTTCTATACGAATGGCGCAAACTATTATTTTATGCGTAGCGCGTATGTACTCGAAGAACCATTGGTGAATTTAATAACACAACAGATTACTACGGGTGCTATAGGATTAGGTTTAAAACAATCACCGATATTACGTGCTCTTGGTTATCGTGCGATGGGGCAATTAGTTCCCTTATCTCCAACAGGCGCTTTAGTTGCATATGGTGACTTTGGTTTACAAGTGAATGAGTAATGAAGGTGAATTATATGAAAAAACACACACCCGCTCACCCTGAGCGTAGTCGAAGGGTTCTTATTGCGCTAACATTTTTATTATGTGGAATAGCACAGGCAGGGACGCCGCCTATTAATTTGTTTAATCCCTACGATACATTAATGCTACCAGCTCATTGGCCGCACAGTAGGTTCCAATTTTTAGTGGGGTACGAAGGGTCAGTAAAAGCTCATGCATTTCAAGATGATTTTGAAGACACGGGGTGTCGTAGTTTTTGTAAAAAGCGCGATGATATATTACAACTGTACCAAGATAAACAAGATGCATTAGCGGCATTTAAGGGATTCCCTGCCGAAAGCAGATATGGCCAATTTGCGCAACAATTTAATATTAATGACGATAATGGCGGCTATGGGCTTTATATTCCCTGCGGTAAACTGCAAGTGAATGCTAATCTTATGTTTACCGGTGCGTATCATTTTACCAACCAACTATCATTGTATGCTTTTTTACCCGTGTATGACATTGCTCTTAAAAATGTGCTCTGGAAGAAATCTCCCGATATTCCGTTTTTCGAAAATTTTTTGGCAGGCGACTTAATTAGTGAAATCGAACAAATTGCGTGTTTAAATTTACGTGGTTGGCACCGCACGGGTGTTGGCGATTTTACCATGCTTGTCCGCTGGTTTGGTGATTTTATCCAATCGCGGCCATTATTGCGCAACGTACGCTTAGAAGCGCGTGGTGGCTTAGTGTTCCCCACCGGTAAAAAACAAGATGAAGACCGGCTCTTTGCATTTCCGTTTGGTAACGATGCAGGCTTAGGGATACTTTTTGCAGCTCACCTTGAGTTATGGATGGGGAGATATTTTACGCTTGGTATTGATACAGAGTTTTTAAATTTATTTGGCAATACGCGTGCACGCCGTATTAAAATAGATCCTGCGCAAACTGATCTTTTGCTTCTTGCTAAAGTTCCTGCGTTTTGTTCTCCTGGTTTTACCCAACACTATACGTTATATGCTGAGGCTGCGCGTATATGGGGTGGTCTTTCGGCACGTTTTGCATATCAATACACTATGCAAAACGAAAGTAAGTTATTTTTGTGTTCTAACTTGTATAACCCCCGCGTTGCTAATAGCGCTGAGCAGTTACAAGACTGGACCAATCACAGCTTAGTTTTTCAGCTCACCTATGATGGGTTCCATGGTCAAAAAGATGCGTGGTTTAAACCGTATGGTTCTCTGTTTGCTAAATGGGGCTTTAATGGCCGTCGTGCTATTTTGTGTGATACCGTTGGGTTTCAGTTTGGTGTAAGCTATTAAAATAAATTCCTCATCTTCTCATTGAGAATTTATTCCGATCATATGGATTCGACAGGCTCACCATGATCGGCCGCTCACCCTGAGCTTGTCGAAGGGTTTTCTTGTGAGCGATTCGTGTATCGCGCTAAATTTAGCTGCGCCAGACCTAACCTCGCACAAAGTCTGGGCTCAGGGGCCACCTACTATAACAATCTTTACCTGTATACTTCTATTTTTTAGTGGGCCATTGTCTTTGCACGCATCCAAAGAAGAAAGCCCCATTAAGATAGGCAACTTGGCAGTACGCACAGCCGCGCAACCAAGCCCCTTATTTAGTATTGGCCAAAATATTGTCGATAAACACGATATAGTCTTATATCAAACGCCCTTGTACACGCATGGCACAGATTTTTCTGCACTTAATTACATAAGTAGTTTGTTATATGGATTCTCTAATACCTTTTCGGTATATATTTCTCCCACAGCAGTAAAATATACAACAGTCGTAGATACACGCTGTTTTTCGTCACACGGTATTGCCGATTTGCCGATACAATTTGAATACGCGTATTACACGAGGCAGTTTGCAACAGGCTCGTTACAAGCAACAGCAATCGCAACGCTTTTTTTGCCAACAGGCTCTATTAAAAAATTACCCTACACGGGCTATGGTTCACCAAGTTTTTATGTAGGGGGTACCCTCAGTTATACAGGCGTGGACTGGTATGGATTTGTGGATTTAATTAGCTGGTTAACTACCAAAAACAAATGCAACCAAAAGTTTGCTAACACGGTATTTTACGAAGCAGGGATTGGCTATAATCTTAAATATTTGCACGAAAAAGTATTAATGGTTATGCTCGAATTTAATGGTATTTATTATGGGTGTAATACAGGGTTTACTCCCTTTCAGCGTAACTTTGTCAATCAGGGTACCCTTATTTATTTAGGGCCGGTATTTTATTTTGCTACCAATCGCGTTTTAACGGGAGCGGGTATCCAATGGCCTGTACTAGAACGTATTTCTGGATTACACACGGATATTAAAAATCGCTTTACTCTTGAGTTAGCGGTTATTTTTTAAAACAAGATATTGCTTAATCTCGTAAAGATACATTACCTTACAATAATCAAGAACATATTTTTCTCAAAAGGAGGTTTTTATGAAAAAGATGCTCATGAGCATTGTTTTTTTGATAGTATCGGGAGCACAAGCAAATATTTTTGAAACAGATCAGGCTCCCCATGATGTATATGATGCAACAGAAAAATTTTTAAAAATGGAAAAATCGCATAAAAGCGATTGGTTTAAATTTGCTAAAGAAGTACACGATGAAAAATACGATTTATTACGCAAACATCATGATGAATGTGCAAATTTGCATATTAAAAAAGTAAGTAAATTGCGCAATAACGGCTGCACCGAAGCGTTTATAGATGAACAATTAAATAAAATGATAGAGTTGCACGAAAAACAATGCGAAGAATGGCGACACCTTGCTGAAAAACTAGAAAAGAAAAGACGCGATCTAGGTAATCGCCATAATGATGAGCTAATGAAGTTTAAGGAATCACGATAATAATTTTTTATATGTTCTTGATATAAAAAGAGGTGGGCTTTAAAACCACCTCTTTTTATTGCCTATAATCAATAGAATTATCTATTGCGATCAAATGCGTCGCGCTCACTTTCTTGCTTATGTTCTAATGCATGTTTCTCTTGGCGATGTTCATCGCGTAATGCATGGCGTTCTGCATGTTGCGAATCGCGTAGCTCCGATTTTGTACGATAACCAAAGAAATTGGTACGATGCCCAGCGTATAGCAACACGATTAGTGCTACAATAATCGCGATTAACATATTTCTTTCCATAAAAACTCCTTTTTTTGAGAAATGAAATAAAACTATTTGATACAGCTCTATTGATGTTTGTTAGATATGTGTTGACGTAATATAGTTGGATAGTAGTCTATAAAAAATAATGTAATTTAACAAAAGGAGTAAAATGTTAACATACATGTATAAAAAAATGAGAAGAGTTTTTTGTGCGATAACTATTTGCGGGTTTGCTAGTTTTTTAGATGCTAAACCTCGGGTATCTATTATTACTTCGGTGTACAATGGCGACGAATTTATCGAAGGCTTTTTACAAGACCAAGTACAACAATCTATTTTTAATGAGTGTGAACTTCTTTTAATTAATGCGAATTCTCCGGGCAACGAAGAGCCAATTATCAAAAAATATATGGAACAGTATCCGAATATTGTTTACAAAAAACTGGATAAAGATCCCGGTATTTATGGTGTATGGAATTTGGGTGTACATATGGCCCAGGCTGACTTGGTGACTAATGCAAATTTAGATGATAGGCGTAATCCGGTAGCTCTAGAAATGCAAGTTAAATTATTGGAAGAAAATTCAGACATAGACCTCGCCTATGGTGATCTTGCAATGACTTTAATTTCACCTAACCAAGAACAAAAACAAGTCTTTATAAGCATAACACCAGAATTTACTGGGCCAGAAGCAATTCGTTTTTGTTTACCCGGTCCACAACCCGTGTGGCGCAAATCGATGCACCAAAAATATGGGTATTTTGATGAATCATTCTTTTCGAGCGGCGATTGGGATATGTGGTGCAGAGCAGTGAGCAAAGGCGCGCTATTTAAAAAAGTACCAAATTGCGTGACAGGGCTGTATTACCAAAATCCTGTGGGCATATCTACAGATCCCGATGAAAAAAAGACAAAACGGCGTAATGCGGAAAACGAGCGTATCATACAAATGTATTCCTATTTGTGGGATAATCATTGACTTTTTGTTGATGTGTTATAGTCTTGCACTCGATTAAGAGCGTTTATTAAGGAGTTACATGAAGCGTTTGTTACTAACTATAGCTATGCTTTTTTGCATGTCTATGTACTCAGAGAACCCATTATTATTGATCAAAATCCCTACCCGTTCTCGTCCCGAGCAATTTTTTAAAATACTAGATGCCTATTATAAAAAGTTATCGCCTGAAGCACGATATCAGTTTTTAATTACGTGTGATGTTGATGATGTTACTATGAACTGCCCAGAGGTAATTGAAAAACTTAAGAGCTACAAAAACTTAAGTTATAGTTTTAACAAAAATAATTCGAAGGTAGAAGCCTATAACAGAGATATCAGTGAGCATAACTTTGATATAATTCTTGTTACCAGTGACGATTTAGAACCAGTAATAGATGGGTACGACAAGGTTATTGTGCAGCGTATGCGCGAGGCATTCCCTGACTATGATGGTGTTTTAAATTTTCACGATGGGTATGTTGGGGCACAATGTAATACGTATCCCATTATTGGTAAGAAGTATTACGATCGCTTTGGTTATGTTTATCACCCCGATTATAAATCGTTGTATTGCGATGAAGAGCTGTGTGTCGTATCTAAAATTTTGCGCAAAGAACAGGTTTGCAGCGAAGTGATTATAAAACATAATCATCCCGTATGGGGTGCTGGGCAATGGGATGCATTATATGCGCGTAACGAAGGCTTAAAATCGCGCGACGAAGTAGTTTTTAATAATCGTCGAGCAAAGAACTTTGATTTAACTGTACAAGCTATAGACGCAGTAACGCCAAAATTATGGAGTATTCTTATCTGCACACTTGAGGAGCGCGCTGAGAGTTTTAAAGCGTTAACAGATAAAGTGTACGCACAAATTAAGGCATTAAATTTGCAAGATAAAATCGAGGTACTGGCGTTTAAAGATAACCGCAAGTATCCAGTGGGCTTTAAGCGTAACGAGCTATTACGGGCGAGCCAGGGTAAATATACCTGCTTTTTAGATGACGATGATGATGTACACGATAAGTATATCGAAATGATTTATAATGCACTTAAGAAAAATCCAGATTGCGTAAGCTTAACGGGTATAATAAGCCACCATGGTGAGCATTGTAAAAAATTTATCCATTCACTTAAATATAATTCGTATTTTGAGCAAGATAACGTATATTTTCGTCCGCCAAATCATATTAACACCATGCGCCGTTCAATCGCCGTGCAATTTATGTTCCCTGAATTAAATCACTCTGAAGACATTCGGTGGGCTATGGCAGTCACTCAAGCCCAATTATTAAAAACTGAAGTGGTTATTGATGAACCGTATTATTTTTATAAATGCTCCGATAACCCATTAAATAAATATTATTGAAAAGGTAATACATGAAGCAATCTCTTAAAATAGGTCTCTTTGGCTTATGTATAGCCAATATTATTTTTTGCGAACCAAATATGACTGTATATGATATACAACGACTTGATGAATTTGCAAGATTTGCTTATTCATCAAAACAAACAGTGTATAACAGTTATCTACTGGCGCAAGAATGTATACAAAACGATATCGCTGGTGATTTTGTGGAATGCGGGGTCGCTGCTGGAGCTCAAGTTGCTGCTATGGCATATGCTTCACAAAAATATAATGCGAAAAGAGCAATATATTTGTTCGATTCTTTTGAAGGCATTCCTTTGGCGGGGTTAGAGGATGATCAACAACCGGGTATTGTTGGCGAGATTACTCATGATAGAAATGTTGCACCAGAAAAATTGCTTGTCAGTAGTGGTATTACCGTTTGGTCATTAGAGAAAGTGATTAACAATATCCACAATTGGGGACTGCATACTGAGACTATTTTAGCGTGCAAGGGATGGTTCGAACATACTTTGCCGCAGGTAGCGGATATGATATCTAAAATTAGTATATTGCGTCTTGATGGTGATTTATATAGTTCCACTCAAGTATGCTTAGAGTACCTATATCCTAAAGTAAGCAAGGGTGGCTATATCATTATTGATGATTACGCGTTAGCTGGTTGTAAAAAAGCGGTTGATCAATATATACAATTACACAATTTAAATCCCACCATTATACCTGTGGAAGGAGGTAATGGGCCGGTGTATTGGCAAATTGATGATACATGTACCGTACATATACATTAGTCCGAGAGAAATAAAATTATGAAATATTTAATTTTTTTACTTGCAGTAATGAGCATTTATAAGGTTAATGCCTATTATAGTCAGATTGGTCAGGATAAATATTTAAATGAACGTTTTTTTCACAACAAAAAAAATGGAGTTTTTATTGATATAGGTGCTTATGACGGCCTTACTCATAGTAATACCTATTTTTTTGAAAAAGAACTTGGTTGGACGGGTATTTGTTTTGAGCCCATTCCAAGATTATACGAAAAACTTAAGCATAATCGTACTTGTAAGTGTATAAATGCGTGTGTTGCTAATAGACCCGGACCCGTAGATTTCTTGTTCGTTGATGGAGTGCCTGAAATGTTAAGTGGCATGTTGCAAACTTACGATGTTCGACAATTTGAACGTGTAAAATACGAAGTTGCCCATGATGGTGGTACATATTATGCAATAAAAGTACCCGCTGTAACGTTAAATGAGGTTCTTGCTGAGGCGTGTATAACGTACGTGGATTTTTTATCACTGGATACAGAAGGCAGTGAGCTCATGATTTTACAGTCCATAAATTTTGATAAAATTACTATTTATGCAATAAGTGTAGAAAATAATTTCGAAGATCCAAAAATAAGAATGTTGTTGGAATCCAAAGGATTTAGACATGTTACAAGATTAGCTAAACAAGACGATGTATATATAAATACTCATTGTGAATAAAGGAAGATTCTTATGAATTATTTAATAGTGTATGGGATTATTAGTTTTTTAATAACAAATATTAGTTGTACATATGCAAGTACGTCTGATATGTCTGGCAATGAGTATGTTTTTAACTTTACTGACCCTAAACAGGGGGGCAAACATCAATATCTTCGGCGTGATTTTTTAGAAAAAGTAAAAAAAGCATTTAATGTTAAGGTTTTCATAGAAAGTGGTACCTATAAAGGGGATACGGCTTTAGTAGCATCGGATTATTTTGAAGATGTATATTCAATTGAATTGAGCGAGACTCTCTATAAGGAGTCATGTAATAAGGTTAAGAATGCATCAAATGTACACTTATATTTGGGAGATACTGTAGTAGAACTGACTCATATTTTACCTAAATTACATGGGAGGGCTTTATTTTGGCTTGATGGCCATTATAGTGCTGGAGAAACAGCAAAAGGACCGATGAGTTGTCCATTACTTGCTGAGTTAGATATAATTAAAAAATATGGAATTACAGATTCAGTGATTTTAATTGATGACATTAGGTGTTGTTCTTATGTACCTGATTGGCCACGTTTAGATGAACTTGTAAAAGCCGTACTGGATATTAATCCTAATTATAAATGCGCACTTATAGGAGATATTTTAATGGTATATATTCCACAACCAAATGTTGGTTTATCACCATTAGTTAGAGCTTGCACAGCTAGTCGTTTTGCAGAAATATTTGTCAGTGGGCTTTATCAAGTAGAAAACGAAATAGCGCATGCACAGGGAGAAGAAAAAGAATTCATTTACGCTATACAAAATAGATTGGGCTATGACACGTATGCACCTTATTTTGCTCATTGGGTTAATTTAACTAATAAGTAGCAAAATATTATAAGGCTCTTGATGGATAGATAGCATCAGGAGCCTTATTGTTTATCATTAATTCCAGTTAATATCCCAGATATCCAGCTCTTTAAACGCATCTGTGCCGTACTCTGCAAACCATTCTTTCACCTGAACTTTTCGCCATTTTTCGGGTTCTTCAAAAATTACTGGATCAAAAAAGGAATAATTAGTAAACCAATTGCTCGGAGATAGCCTTGTTTTTAAGTCTTTTTCGTCGGTACTTGCTCCATAGATACTATTAATTTCTGCTATGGATTTATGAGGAGCTCTTATACGCTCTAAGCAGCGATACCATGCATGCTTTATGAGTACATTGTCCCAATTAACAAACTGGAAGTGCAAAAGACCGTAATCATAGCCAGGAATAGTGTATTGCTTCCCCGACAGATTTCTAGGAATTCGTGAAGTATGTAGAAAACGATTATCATACTCAGCTTGAGGTTCATCGCAAAAAATAACAAAGGCATCTTTATTAGTCCATATAGAAGAATCAAATCGATATTGCTGCGTGCTGCGCCACAATTGTATCCAAGTAAGAGCTAATTGATCACCTGGCTGTAGCGCTAGAATGGCATTACGTAAACAATGGTTATCTAAGCAATTTGCAGTAAACATTTCATCAGCATCTATAACAATAAAGTGAGTACCGCCAAGTGCTCGTCCAGCGTTCAATAACGCATACTTATCGCCGGACTCATTTCTATACCACGAGTCTTTAGTAATAATTTTTTCAATACGGCATTCATGTGCCAATGATTGTATTATTTCTACGGTATTATCGGTAGAATAATCATCTAATACTATAATAGCATCCGTATATAAAGATAAGGCCTTTAAGCATTGTCTTATCATAATACTTTCGTTACGCACCGCGACAAGTCCAATTATTTTAGAATGAGCAAATAGTTGTGATGTGCACGCAAAAAGTGACAATAAAATGAATTTCAACATTATCATGATCCTGGTTTAGATTTTTTATTTATATTTTATTTGCTGCAAATAATAAGAAATGTTTCTAAGATCTCCTCTTGAATTGTAAATATGGGTTTTTTCGCATACAAATTGAGGATTCCATGTTACGTAAAAAGGATACCGTTTATCTTTAATAGAAAGATAAGTAAAACTTTTTTGAGTATAATCTTGCTGATAAATTATAGCTTGATTTTTATAAGCTATAATACTTAGTAGTGTTAGGTCATGTCTTCCTGTCCCAAAACCATATGGCGTTGTACCATCATCTTTAAAATTATTTAAATCTTTAGTGAATTCGTACCATTGGTTAAAAAAAATACCTTTACAGGAGCGAGTTATTCCAATTATACCACCGCACATAGTTTCTTTCTTTAGAATCCAGCTTTTTTTTGGATTATCCAAATTAAAAAGTTTTTTCTGTAATTCGGTACAACCCCAGCCAATAGGATGTTCATAACCAGCTTCGTTAAAAGCATCTCCTGAGGTACTTAGGAAATAACCTTTTTCTAAAATATACTCAAAAAGAATATCAAGTGGTTTTAGAATAGTTGCTCCTGCATCTATGTACAAAACATGCGGAAATAAATCGAGTGATTGTTTAATAATTACCGGTTTCCACGCATACCAACCAGGAACGGTTTTGCCTTCGGGGCTTGTAATGAAATCTTCTAATAAATTGGGATGTATTTTTTCTACGTGATAAAGGTTTACCTTTTGTATGTTTTTTAAATGCAGTATTTCTCGTTCTGTGAGGCCTAGATCAAAAATAGCGATTTCGTGTAAATGATCGAAATTAGTGGCATGAATGCTACCAATTAAATTTAATAAATGGGGAAAATAGAGGCTATTTGCTGCAGTACAAAAATAAAGAGGTATTGAATATATATTTTTGCAAAGGAAGATCAACAATAAGATTTTTGCTTTCATAAGTTTCCTTCATTTAAATAATGGGCAGCATTTGCTAAGATTTCGTGCCGGGTGTAATCATAGAGCTGCCTACTAATAGTGAGATTATCATCGCTTGGAAAGGGAATTTTAACTGCTTCCGTCGCAAAATAAAAACTTAAGTTATATTTTTTTTGATCCAGGTAATAATGTGCTAAATAAATGAGTGGTTCAGCGCGGTGGGGGTATTTATTGTATGCTTCCAAATAATTCGCTACTGCTTTATCCCCGTCATTTAATCTTTCGTATAATTGAGCTAGGGAAAAATAAGCGAAAAAATCGTTTTCATCACCCCCATTAATTGTGCAGCGCTGGGTATAATAGTTGATGGCTTTACTATAATCATTTAGTCGATCGTATGTTTGTGCTAAGTAGAGTAATATACACGCATTATTTGGGTAACTTTCAAGTTGCTTTACGAGCAAATCTACATCTTTTTGCAAACGCTGTTCTGATTTCTGAGCACCATATTTAGATGGATTGTATCTAAAAAAAATAGAAAGTGGGGCTTTTTTAGCACATTGAGTATCTATGACTTCGTGTATCGCGCCTTTATATCGTAACTTGCTGCTAGCTCTAAAAAGACAATATAAATAGTGGCTTAAAGTATCGTTGGCTACAATGTTTATTCCATATGCATCATGTTTATCTTGTATATGTTCTTCGCAAAACTGAATGAGGGCATGAACATTTGAGATTTGCCATTCCGCATCAATCATCAAGAAAAACGCTGCGTTGGGAAATTTTTCTTCAGCGCATTGTAAGGCATAATTGCGAGATGTTGCAAAATCAACAAAAGACTTTTCTGCAATATGTCCTTGCGCAATTTGATATTTTTTAAATAAATCTCGAGTGATCTTCACTGTCTGATCAGTTGATCCTGTATCTAATATTAAATAATGATTAATGCCGGCCTCCAAGAATGGTTTTAAGGTAGGTTTTATGGCAGCTTCTTCATTTTTTACCATCAATATTATTGCAATGAGCGGGCTATTAGAATAAACAGTTGCCGTAAATAAGCCAATTATTATTAAAAAGATTTGGTAGTACATGGGATAACTTCTCGATTCTTTTTTATTGCTTGATATAAATCCAAATTGCTTTGTAAGTGTGGCGCTTCCGGTTTATTTGCTAATGCTTGACACGTAGCTGCTTCTCCAATTTCATATTCTTCAAGATATCCTGCCACTTGTCCTAAGATATCATAGCGCGTATATGCGTATATATCATTTTCAATAAATAAAATATCTTCTTGAGGATAGGGGATTTGAGCGGCCAATCGAGCACATAAAAAACTTAAGGAATAGTGTTGTGTTTTTAAATAGTGACTCGCTAACCAGACGAGCGGTTCAGCGCGAGTAGGGCGCATGCTATATGCTTTTATATAGTAGTATTCTGCTTGTTGCCAATTATCTAATACATCATACAATAAGCCCAATCTATAATGACTAACAAAATCTTCTTCTTTATTAGGTGTAACGAGCGAACAACGTTTTTTGTAATACGCACACGCATTTTCATAATCATTTAAAGCAGCGTATGTTTGTCCTAAATAAAAAAGTACTCGAGGATTACAAGGATCGTTATAATGTTCTTGTAATAATAAATCGCGATCGCGCTCCCATCTGTTTTTTGATTTTTCTTCGCCATAATGAGTAGGTAGCAATTCAAAATACACTGAATTAGGAACTTTGCCTACGGTATTTACAACTACCGCTTCGTGCACCACTCCAGAGTATCGAACATTTTTATGAGCTCTAATAAGTGTATATAATGTATGCTGGGAATTATTTTTATGCATTAAGATATTAATTCCGTATGCATCGCATGTATCTGTTACATGATTTGCACAAAATGTATATAATTCAGGAACACTATGGGTTATCCATTCAGCGTCAATCATTAGTAAGAATTGTGCTTGAGGAAATCTTGCTTCAGCGCATTGCAATGCATAATTACGAGATGTTGCAAAATCGATAAATGGTTGTTCTACAATATGCCCATTGCTAATACCATGGCTAGCAAATAAGTTACGAGTTATGGGAATAGTATTATCGCTAGAACCTGTATCTAAAATTAAATAATTATCTATTTCAGCATCTAAAAATGGTTGCAAGGTAGACTGCATAGCAGCTTCTTCATTTTTTACCATTAATACGACTACTAATAGGTTTTTGGTATTATCACAAATACATGACCCGCACATTAAACCAAAGAGCCATATAAAAAATAATTTCATGACGCCCTACTTGTTTACTGATTGGTATAAATGAGCAATATGTCCTAATAGGGGATCGTTAGGCTTAGCTTTTAAAGCATGGTACAATGCTTGTTCTCCTATTGCGTATTCGCCTACGCAATAAGCTACTTTAGTAAGAATGTCGTACCGTGTGTATTCATAGACGCTTTTATCAATTAAGAAAATATCATCCTTGGGATAAGGAAGGTTCATTGCCTGTCTTGCAAATAAAAAGCTGGCGTTAAACTGTTGTTGCTGTAAATAGTGACTGGCTAAGCTTACAAGGGGCTCCGCTCGAGTGGGACGCATATTGTAGGCTTCTAAATAATAGTGAAGCGCTTTATCCCAGTCACCTTTTTGTTCATATAGCTCGGCAATTCTACAATGAGTCATAAAATTAAATTCGGTTTCGCCTTCTGTTGCTGCAAATGATTTAAAATATTTTATAGCATTATCACAATCATTAAGACCACCGTATGTTTGGCCTAAATAAAATAAAGCATGCGTATTATGAGGATTTTTTTCGAGTTCTGCATGTAATAATTTACAATCGCGTAACCAGCGTTGCTTGGTCTTTTCATGCCCATAATGGGTTATGGCCAAATTAAAGTACACAGTATCAGGAAGCTTTTTAGTGGGAGGTACATTTAGTACTTCATGTACTGCTCCCCAAAAAAATATATTATTATTGGGTTTAAAAAGCCTATGAATTGCAAACGAAAGATTCTGTGTATCCATTCGAATAAGATACGTTTTAGTAGGGTCATCTGTGTGCGCTGAACAAAATTGAATTAATTCTTGTGTGTTATGCATAATCCATTCTGCATCTATCATTAAAAAGAACCCTGCGTTAGGAAACTTTTCTTCAGCGCATTTAATAGCGTAATTGCGTGACGTTGCAAAATTAACAAAAGGCTGCTCTATAATATGACCTTTTTTTATACCATATTGATCAAATAAATTTTGTGTTGTTTGAATAGTATTATCGCTCGATCCTGTATCCAAGATTACATAAGAATCGATTCCTGCATCTAAAAATGGTTGCAAGGTAGGACCCATCGCAGCTTCTTCATTTTTTACCATGAGTATTACTACTAATAGGGGATTATAATCAATAAGAGAGTGTACTTGAGCAAAGAATAAGAAAGAAATACAAAAAAAATAACGCTTCATAATGATATCCTTTTTAACAAATAGCATTATCTAACGCCATTATCAAAAATTAGTCAAGATTGTTTTTTTTTACAAAAAAAGAGGCGGGGGTTAACCCCCGCCTCTGGATCATTTGGCTTAAGTAATTATCACTTGCCAATTGCGTGGAAAGCAAATGCTCTTGCAGCAAGGCCAGCCAATGTGCCATCGCCAGCGAGAGCGTATGTAGCAAATGTTGCACCTAATTGGCCCGAAGTAACTTGAATGAATCCGGCAGTACCAGCACCATTTATTGATGCAACAATAGCAGGTGCAGCAGCGAAACTGTTAGACCAAGTTACTACATAAGAACCAGCGGTACCTGTAGCAGCAGAATCAGTAATACCACTATTTGCCCCAGCAGTTAGTGTTCCTGCAGCAGCAAGTTGTGCCCATGCCATACGTTGAGCAGCACTTTCTGCGCTACCAACTGGATTTAAAATAAAGTTGTTTGTTGATGTTGGACCTACTTGATATCTTACTAAGCCCGTTGTGCCACCAGTAAGAGTAACACCTGTTGTTGCAGTGGTGTTACCAATAGCGATTGACCGAGGAGCTACGCCAGCTGCGTCTTGAGAAATAGATACGTTACCTGCTGTTTGGGTGAATGGCCCAACAACTGTTTCTCCGCCACTAAGCACGAGACCGCCACTAGAAGTTATTGTGCCAGTAACTACTAATGAACCATCAACTTGTGCGTTGCCTTCAACAAATAAGTTATTTGTTGTTAAGTTGCCAGAAACTACTGCGCGGGCAGCTTGTAATGCGTTTGTTGCAAATAAGTTGTAGAACACGTTGGTTGCGCGTAACACTGCTTGATCGTGCTCCGTTGTTGATACTTCTGGTGTATCTGCAGAAACAGATGCAGAGAATAATGCTGCAATAACCAAAGCTGAGCTCAGCTTTTTGATATCGAATGTCATATACGACTCCTTTTTAGTGAAAAATGTACTTACTTCCTGTGATACTATAGTATGTAAAAATATAAAACGTCAACTGAAGAGTAGTGGAATGGGCTCACATACTGTTTTTTAGTGTATTAAAGGGCATCTTTTAAGGTCAATAGTATATGATAAAACCACGAATAATGTTGTTTATTGAGCATTTATTTAAAATTAATTTGCTTAATACATTGTCATTAAACATATAATAATCGCGGTAGCCGGATACTTATAGGGCTTTTCCGAGCCTACGACTCCCTATGAAGAGCAGTTTTTTGTGTAATGCCAGGTTTGAGCTGTGCTATTATAGGCATAGATACCTATAATAGCACATGATTATTCGCTAAATAGCTGAAGAAGCTCGTAAATAGTCTGGAATTTATGTAATTTGCAGTTAGTTTTATCGATTTTTTGATTGCGCGGTATAAAAATCTGCTTAACCCCAAATTTTTCAGCTTCACTTAAATGGAGACCAATGTGATTTATTGGCTTAATTTGGCCCGTTAAACTAATTTCTCCTAACGCCATACTCTTTTCGGGCAACGGTTTTTGGAAATAACTAGATAACAATGCCAACGCAATACCAAGATCGGCCGTATTGCCTTTAATTTTAAATCCGCCACTGATTTTAAAAAAAATATCATGAGCGCTCAGCTTAATATGTAAATACTTTTCTAGAATAGCGGCAATAAGAATCACTTGCGTATGATCGACGCCCGAAATGACGCGTTGTGGCATACCAAACTTAGAAGCAATAGTAAGAGCTTGTAATTCGATAAGTAATGGCCGAGAGCCCTCGATATAACAAATAAGTGCTGAGCCCGGGCTTTCGGAAATATCTTCGAGTAATTGTTGGTTAATATTAGGCACTTCTTGTAACCCTTGCTCAGCCATTTCAAAAAAACCAAGCTCATTCACGGTACCAAAACGATTTTTAACCGAGCGTAAAATACGTGTTTGCCAGCGATCTTCGCCTTGTAAATAAAATACGGCATCCACCATATGCTCTAATGTTTTTGGCCCGGCCATAAGACCATCTTTGGTGATGTGCCCGCTTAACAATACCGCAATAGTATTTTCTTTTGCTAAACGCATGAGTCGAAACGCCGCTTCTTTTAATTGCCCGATGCTACCAGGGAGCATATGACTTTCGGAAGTGTAACAATTTTGTATCGAATCTACAATAATTAAATCGGGCTTTTCTTGCTGCGCAGTGGCAATAATTTCATCTAAATTTGCGTGGTCCGAAAATAATAATGGCGTATGTACACAGCCAAGGCGCTCGGCACGTAACTTGACTTGCTCGAGTGACTCTTCGGATGAAAAATAAAAAACCTTATATTTTTTGGCTAACGCATGAGTAACTTGTAATAACAAGGTAGATTTACCTATTCCCGGGTCCCCCGTTAAAATAATAAAGGCCCCCGGCATAATACCACCGCCCGTCACCCGGTCCCACTCCCCAATTTCTGCACACATACGCGCAGTAGAAGTAAGGGCAACGGTATCTAATGAACTCATAGATACTGCATGACTCCGTACACCTAGAGTTGCTTTAGCCGGCCCTGCTGGTTTAAATTCTTCGATGGTATTCCATTCTTTGCAGCCAGCGCAGCAGCCGGCCCACTTGCTCGTCTCAAAGCCGCAGGAAGTACAGTAATAGATATGTTTTGATTTACTCATGGGTATCCTTTATATAGCGATAAGTATACCATATATTAGGATAAACTATAGTTATTCCAATTTGACATTATTTTTATATTTTATATAATAAACAATGATATAATTTATGCTAATAAAGAAGGTTCTATGTATAAGACATTACGGTGTATTGTTATAAAATGGAGCTATAATGTATAAAATAATTACACTATTTTCTATACTTTTCTCAGGATTTTTGCCTGCTATGCAGGCACGGCCTACCAGTATGACCAAAGATGAGATAACTGAATTTAACGAACATTTTGGACATATTGATTGGAGAAAGTTGCATCGTAATCACCCTGGTCATTTGACTTCTTTAATGCAAAATTGGGCAAAAGCTACACTGCCTTTCAAAACGAGTAAATCTGACAAGATATTTAACGAAATAAGAACAGTGCTAACGCAAGAAGGTGTGCAATTGTCGACAAGCGAATTATTTCAATTACAGAAGCAGGTAGACTATGCGCGTGAAAGAGTAGGCACCTATTCAAACAGGAATTGTTGTGCATATGTGGCATCGTGTTTTTGTATTCCCACAATAACGAGTTGTTGTACTTCGAGTATTCCCGAATTTTTGGGTACATGCGGCCAATACGAAATCTTTACGACCATTGTTTGTTGTATTGGCTGGTGGTTGTGCCATAAAAAAGAACAACATATCTTAAGTATGCGCCATTTGTTAGATCAGCAAAAATATACCGACTAAGGTACTCTGTTTGATTAAAGGGCGTTGTGCTACTCAAACGTTGGAGCTTGGTCTATGCTATAACAATTGCGGCAGCGTGCTTGGTAGCATTCTTGTGCACCAATGACAATTAATGGATCATTTAATTTAGCCGGTTTGCCATTTACCAGGCGTTGCGTAAAATGCGCATCGTCTTGGCACTGCATACATACTGCTTTGAGCTTAGTAACGGTGTCTGCAAGTGCCAGTAATGTAGGCATAGGGCCAAAAGGAATGCCTCTAAAATCTAAATCTAAACCACCGACAATAATATGTTTGCCTTGTTTAACTAACGCGTGAATCACACCAATAATAGTGGTATCAAAAAATTGTACTTCATCAATACCGATAACTTTAGTTGAATTAAGCATAAATGTTTGGATATGTTCTGCTTGATCTACTGCAATTGCTTTTAATTTATCGCCACTATGTGCATGAATATATTCAGTTGTTGTGCGATTATCGATGCTTGGCTTAAATACTTGTACTTCAAGTTGTGCTATTTGTGCGCGGCGTAAGCGACGAATAAGTTCTTCCGATTTCCCTGAGAACATTGATCCACAAATTACTTCCAATTTTCCTTTAGTGTGTATCATTTTTTTATTCCACCGTTATATAGTTCACGTGATTTTATTATTGTATATGAGCATAGTGACGTGGTTGTTTTTTGCAATGATAATTCTTTTTTGCTACGCTTTTTGCGGTAAATAATTAATTTTTATATGTAAGGAGTATTCATGAAGAAGTTTATTTATCTATCGTTGTTAATGGTCGGTGCTGCAGCTGCAAATACCGAAACAACACAACAGGTTGTAGAAAATTTGTATGATCAATTAGCGCAAAAAAGCGTGCTTATTGATACTGATAGCGAAGAACAACGCGGTGAATTACAAGATGTGTTAGGCGAAGTTAAGCAGATTGTTGACGATTGCAACGATCGTTTAAACGCAGCTTTAACTAAATATCCACAATTACGCAAAGAATTGGGTTTACATGGCAATTTAACATTAAGTCTTTCTGTAGATAACGAATAATTTTTTTTATAAAAAAATAAAAAGGCCCAAAAAACTGGGCCTTTTTATTTAATCAAATAAAACCCCGAAACCAAAGGGAGACCTTTGAAAACCTTTTACGCATATAATGTCGGCCCATCGGCTTTAAAAAGCCTAAAGGCCTCATGGTATACTCATTACGCCGAGTGACGTAGCTCAAAATCGGCTTCGAATAATACTGTTTCGAGATACGTTTTTTTAGTACGCAGTGTGTTTTCGGCTTCTGGTATAAGGAGCCATGATGGCGTTTCGCTTTGCAATGATTTTTGCAGCGCTTCGATAGTTGCTAAACCAAGTTCACGTGATGAGCTTTCGACAAAATACGCATAGCGCGAAATAAGTGACCAGTACAGCGCGTTTAGCTTTTTAACTGTTGGTACTAAACCTGCTTGATGTAAACGTTCTAACTGTGTGCCAATGAGGTTAAGGCATTCCCACGTTACCTCGCGATCTTCAGGTGTCCAAATAAGTTTATCACACGCTTGTTCTAAAAAGCGTAATACTATTGCATATAATTCTTGGGTATCAACTACCTCCATACTGATAGCTAATAGTTCATCCGCAAGAGTATTTAAAAAATGGTCGGGATTTTCTTTGAGCTGATCAAATTTTTGTTCTAAATTTACATATACTATTTTTTTAATTTTTTCCTTGAGTGTTACAAGATGAGCGCTATTTGGTTCAACAAGCGCTGGAAGCTTATCGAGCAGTCTAACAAAGGCAAACGCATTCACCCACGACGTTTGTTTAAGCTCTTGGTGAAATAAATTGAATACTTCGGTGTCAAATTCATTGCGTTGGGGCAATGCTTTGCCAAACTCTAAGAAATCGATCATATGATCAAAACAGCTCGGTAAAAAAATACGAGCATATAACGAATCGTTCATACAATTCTGTATAAACGCGGTAGTGCCCGCGCGCGTAAAGACGATATTTGTTTTAGCAAAATCAATAAGTTTTTGGTGAGATTCTAGAGTAATTTGGAATCCCATCAAATTTATGGTTATGATAGATAAGAATATGAGTATATTTTTTTTCATATGATCCTTTCATGGGCAACCTGGTTCGTTGAAGGAGTATATGATAGAATAAAATAAAAAGAAAATAAAGGATAGTGCATGCCCTTATATGTGTATCAGGCATTTTCCAAAGAAGGTAAAAAGGTCCAGGGCCAATTAGACGCACCTTCACTTGTTTTAGTGCGCGAAAAACTTGTGGGCATGGGCCTATTCCCAACAAAGATTGATCTTGTCACCGAAGGAACAACGGGAAAAAGCTTTTTTAAAAGCCTTTTTGAGCGACGCGTCAGTTTTAAAGATAAAATCTTTTTTACTAAGCAGCTTGCCGTGCTCTTAAAATCAGGTGTACCTTTATTACAATCATTAGAATTGCTTGTTGAACAGACTGAAGGACAATTACGATCAGTGGTTGTTGCGCTTAAGGATGGAGTAAAAGAAGGTAAATCACTTGCTGATGGTCTCACTGCGTATCCTAAAATTTTTGATAATACCTATATCCAATTAGTCCGAGCGGGCGAAGCAACCGGTAAGCTCGAAGTTATTCTTGATCGCTTAACTTCTTATTTAGAACGTACCGAAGCATTGCAAAAAAAAGTTTCTAAAGCATTGCGTGCACCATTAATTCAACTTGGTATGATCGGTGCAATTATTCTCTTTATGCTCGCCTTTGTCGTACCCAACATCGCAGAGGTTTTTGAAGGTCAAGGTGCTGAGCTGCCCTTTGCAACGCGCATATTAATCACCCTGTCGCAGGTATTCCTGAACCATTGGCTACTGCTTATTGTAAGTACTATAGTACTCGTTGCGTCTTTTTTGTTTTGGAAATCTACGCAAGCAGGCAAGCGAACCATTGATGCTTTAAAATTAAAGATACCGTTAGTGCGCTACTTTGCTAAAATGGGCGCAGTCGTCCAATTTAGTCGAACATTGGGTATGCTTGTTGAAGGGGGGGTTAATTTAGCCGAAGCCTTATCAATTGTAGTAAAAATCGTTGATAACTCAGTACTTGTTGCAGCATTAAGCGAGGCGCGCGAAAATATTATCAAGCAAGGTAAAGTAGCTTTTTATTTAAAACAAACTGGCTTTTTCCCTCCTGTTGCTTTATACCTTATTAATACCGGTGAACAAAGTGGACAGCTCGGTCAAATGTTGATTACGGTGGCAGAACATTATGAAGTTGAATTGTCTGAGCTTGCTGATGGGCTTGCTGACCAGATAGACCCGGCTATGAAAGTTATTATGGCAGTGGTTGTTGGCTTTGTGGTACTTTCTATTGTTACACCAATGATGAATATGACGGAAATATTAAATCGTTAACAGAAAGGATGTTATATGGCAAGTGCTCGTTCAGGGTTTTCTCTTATTGAGATTATGATCGTATTGGCTATTATTGGTATGATTTTGGCAGTCGCTGTTCCTGGCTTTATGACAGCGCGTAAAAAAGGTAAAATAACAACAACCCGCGCAACCCTTAAAAGCATTGAAGTTTCTTTACAGGAATTCCATGATGATACAGGGACGTATCCGGTAACATTGCGCGATCTTGTAGAAAAACCATTTGATGAAAAAATTGCAAAACGCTGGCAAGGCCCTTATTTGAAAAAAGAAATCTCAACCGATTCTTTTGGTAACGATATTCAATACCAGGTCACTAAAGGACAAAGGCATCCGTATGAGCTCTATTCCTATGGACCTAATGGAGAAGGTGCGCCACGCGATGAGTGGATTGATGTTTGGGAAATCTAGGCTCGCACGTCTCAACTTTCGCTCGACGCGAGCGGCCGTTTGTGGTGAGCGTAGTCGAATCCATACGAAAGGCACCGGATTTACTCTTATAGAAATTATGATTGTATTAGCAATCATAGGTATGGCTTTATCAGTTGTCATCCCGCGGCTATCGCGGGGTGACAATAAGCTTTTTGATGAATTAATTACGTCGCTCCAAGCAATGGTGCAACTCGGGTATACCAGTGCGCTCACAACAGGCCAAATACATCGAGTATTTTTTGATGTAGAGCATAATCGGGTGCGTCTCGAAAAATCGACTGGTAAAGTGAATGCTCAGGGCAACTTTGATTTTGAGCCCTTAAAAATATCGTATGTAAAAACTGAAATACAGCTTGATGAGCGTTTTGAAATTCGACATTTTGTTATACAAGGTAAAGATGAAATAGCACACGCTGCGGGCATTACTACCAATGAAATGTGGTTTTTTATTATGCCAGAAGGCCTTGCGCAAGAAGTAACACTGACCATCTATGATACGCTGCAAGGGAAAGAAAAAACGCTCGTTATGAATCCCTTTACTGCACAGTTAAGGGTGTCATGAAGAATGGCTTTACCTTATTCGAAGTAATGATCGCATTAGCGATTATGGGCTCTGCTGTAACCGTTATTTTAACCTTAGCGAGTGCGCTTTTTAAAACATCAACGAAATCAACACGAGCAGTAGAGCGCATTATCGATATGAAAAACATGCTTTTAGAAGTACACGAAAAACCACAAACTGCACATACCCAGCAACGCGGGATTCCCGTAAATACCCTTGAGTATACCGAAAAACCTGTCGCTGATAAATCGGCATTTAAGGGAATTAAGAATATCGTCAGAGAGCAGATCCAGGCACAATGGAATGATAAAGGCGCGCAACGCACTGATTCGTTGGTATTCTTTTTATATAAGCCAGAAAAGCAAAAATCTGACACGAGGCAGAGGTAATATGAAGCAGGGATATTTACTGATCGATGTTCTTCTTGCAGTGACATTGTCTGCAGTGATGTTGACGAGTTTATATCAATGTCTTTATCAAACGACTACGATAACGCGTCGCGTGGAATCTACCATAGAATACGGTACTATGCTGGCGTTATTTGGTAATCAAATAGAAAAAGATATAGCATGCGCTTTTGTGCCCGCTGATAAAAAAGGAGAACCCGATACCCTTCGACAGGCTCAGGGCGAGCGGGGCCCCCGGACGGAGGCTGGGGTAAGCGAGCGGGGTTCGGGAAACAACGAAAAGGTTTCTCCTAAAAAAGAAGAACAAAAAGAATCGGATGAAAAATTATTCTTTGCCGAAAAAAATGCACAGGGCTTTAACTCGTTTTTTACCTGCATAACTACTAATAGGTTAAAAATATATGGGCAAGAAGTGCCAACTGTAGGACGTATTGTCTATAAACTGGTGCCTATGAAAGAAAAAGATTTGTACAAGCTTACGCGGCAAGAAGCAACACAACAGGATTTAAAGTTGTTTGATGACGCGCAATCAGGGAAAAAATCTATAAAAGCATATACGATTATTGATTCGCTTAAAAAATATACCCTTAAATGTATAGTACTGCCCGAAGAAGAAAAAGAGGATGATAAAAAAACAACATCCCCACAGGCTGCTTCTTTTGATGTGTGGAACGAAGAAATACAAAAGAAAACTAAACGAAAGTTGCCGGATTTTGTAGAAGTGAGCGGCATCTATTGGGATGCACAGCAAAAACGGGAGCACGAATTTATGGTTCGTATACATATTAGTGCCCGATACCCTGAAGAAAAAAAGCAAACGCCAAAAAAGGAGCAGCAGCCGGGTAATCTACACGTAGGCAATGCACCACAACAACCAGCAGCGGTACTTCAACAGCCAATTACGGGGATAGCATGATGCGCAATGGATATGTCCTTATTGTTACTATGCTGGTAATTGCAGCAAGCATGATGGTTGTAACGACGGTAGTGCAACGAGCTGCCGCATATAAAAATGTAAGTAACTATGTATATGCGCGAGAAAAAGCAAAAGTATTAGCGCTCAGTGGCATACAGATTGCTCTTGCTCAATTAGGTCCTCTGGGCATGGAAAAAGATGAGCAAAAACAAATGGCTGCGCTCTTATTGCTCATTGATCGTAAGCAAACCTTTACGTTACGCGAAGAAATTGATGGAATTGATGGCGAAATTGCGATTATTATTGGGAGTGAGCAGGGGAAAATTAATATTAATGCGTTATATGATTTTAAAAAACATCAGTTTGTGGGAGATTCTTCTGCAAATAAAGCCCCAGGGGATAGGTCGCCGGCCGATTACCCTGAGCTTGTCGAAGGGTCTCGGCCTGGAGCTTCTGAAAAGGGCATAGATGGGCGAAAGCTCCTGCAGTTACTGTGTGATAAAGTGCAGCCAAAAATAAAAGAAAAAGAATTATTTGGTCGGTTAGAACGTTTTTTAAAGGAGCGTAAAAAACCGTTATTAGACCCTACTGAGTTAGTAGAAGTAATGCGCTATAAAAAAGGAATGAATAGCGCGGAGGAATTACGAAGCTTATTTACGGTATTTACTGAAGATGCGCAGATACAGCCACTGCTGCTATCACCGGCAATAAGTGCGTTATTTGGCTTTAAACCATGGGCAGATACAGAAGATGCCCGTAAAAAACAATTAGAAGACGTTTCGAAGAAAATAAAGCTCTCAATATCATGGGCGCAGGAATGGAATACTATTGTAGGTGCCCTATACGGTAAAGATTATGCTGCCGTTCCGGTTGAATTGCGTCCAATACTCAATACAAAATTTGAGTCAAATTGGCTTTCTGTGATATCTTATGGTGTGTACAATGCAATAACACAAAAACTATGTGTGGTGTTAGAGAAGGAAGTATCGCCAGAAAAAGATGCACTTTCTGTATATCATGTACGCAGAATATATTGGCTTTAAGATAAATAGGGATTGCATTTGCAGATTAAAACTGAAACTATTGTGGGGATTTTTGTTCTTTCAGCGGTAGCTCTTTTTATTTATATGAGTTTACACATTGGAGTATTTCGTTTTGATAAAAATAAATATTCCTCGTATACGCTCTATTTTTCTAGTGTGTCTGGCTTAAATGAAAAAGCGGATGTAAAAATCGCTGGAGTATCTGTTGGGTGGGTGGAATCTTTGCGATTGGTAAATGACGGTGCTCAAGTTCAAGCAATTATTTTTATTGCTCGGGAGTATCATGTATATGCAGACGCACAGGCACTCGTGCGTCAAGATGGTATTTTGGGGGGTAAATATCTCGAAATACAGGCGGGTACTGCATCTTTGCCCCGAATACCAGCAGGGGGAACCCTGGCTAAGTCACCAAGCGAAGGAATTGCTTTGGATGAGTTGTTGCATCATTTTAAAAAAATTGCAGCAAATATCGAAGAAGTATCATCTGCATTAAAGGAAGCATTTGGTAAAGATGAGGGTGGTCAGCGATTGCGTGAAACAATGAGTTATTTGAATAAAGCAGTGCATCACATCGCAGTAATGTCGGAGCAAATGGGAACCTTAGTCACCGCACATGAATCGCAGGTAGTAACTGCTTTGCAGGATATTTGTGCAATAACAAAAGAATTAAAAGAAAGAATTCCAACGCTTTCGGAAAAACTAGAATCAGTTGCATTTCCTGCTCAGGAAATTATGCAAAAAATTAATACCGGGCAGGGCGTTTTAGGGAAACTCGTGCACGATGATACGGCATACAAAGATGTTACGGTGGTAGTTAATAATTTGCGGGGTTTGTTTTCTAAGTTTCATACTTTCTATTGTATTGTAGATGGGCATGTCGAAGCGCTCTTTAAATTCCATGATAATGCGGGGTTTAATAACGGTAAAGGGTATCTTAATTTTCGAATACATCCGGCGGAGGATTACTTTTGCTTGATAGGATTAACAGCTGCGTTTAAAGGCCGCATATGTCGCTATAACGAACATCGTACATGGTACACAGGTAATGGAAAACAATTAATGCCTGCAACTATGGGGTTATCACCCGCAGATACCTTAGATTTTGCACCGAATAGGGATTTTTGGACACGTAAATATAATACGTTGTCATTAAACGTACAACTGGGCAAAGTGTTTCGTAATTCTGCACTCCGCGTGGGATTATTCGAAGGATCTGCAGGCATAGCCGTAGATTGGGATATCCCCTTGGGTATTAATTGGTTGCGTTGGATATCAACTTTTGAGTTGTTTGATGTGCGCGGAACTAATCGTTTTAATGATTGTCGGCCTCATTTAAAATGGTTAAATAAATTATATGTTATGAATCAGCTCTATATTGCCCTTGGTGCCGATGACTTTATTAGTAAATGTGATAAAACATTCTTGTTTGGCGCTGGTGTGCGAGTATTATTTTGAATAAGATTTTTAAATGAGGTTTTAATGAGCGTTAAAAAACAACAAATTATTACGTTACTATCAGAATATACTACTCAAAATAAGCTCAAAAAGATGGATACGTTTATCCATAACCGTACTCGATTTGTAGTACCCGTACTCGAAGATATCTTTCAGTCGCATAATGCAAATGCGGTAATTCGATCCGCAGAGTGTTTTGGTGTACAGGATGTGCATGTTATAGAAGTTTTAAATCGCTATGCGGCCAATATTGGTGTGGCAAAAGGTGCTTCTGAATGGGTTGATATGTATAAGTACACCAGTACCGAGCAATGCTTTGCTGCACTTCGAGCTCAGGGTTATTTGATAGTCGCTACTTCACCGCACTCAGATTCTAAACGCAAACAATATACACTCAGCCAATTACCCCTAGATCAAAAAATAGCACTGGTGTTTGGCACCGAAGAAACAGGCCTGAGTGATTATGCACTTGCACACGCCGATGCTTTTATTACTATTCCTATGTATGGGTTTACCGAAAGTTTTAATATATCAGTTAGTGTAGCACTCTGTTTGTATGATATTACTACCCGCATGCGAGCATCTCATATCCCGTGGCAATTGACGGAAGACGAAATGCTTGATGTGCGATTGTCGTGGCTACGCCGTGCAGTACGAGGCTCTGCAGAATTAGAGCGACGTCTTTTTCAATCTTCGTAAATACCCTTTACTTTACTCTCTTTAAATAACTTTGATACGATCCTAATTGATTGCATTTATTGGGAGGGAAAAAATAATGAAAAAGTTGTTACTCATGGTTGGTATAGTAATTTTTACCGCGAATTATGCAGGTGATGGGAGTGTACCGGCAGGGTTACCTGGTTGCCAGTCTTGTCCTATTGGATTAACTAATTGTGGCAACACCTGTTGGATGAATGCCTGTTTGCAATGCTTGTTCAATATGGAAGGCTTTAATCAAGAGGTAATAAAAGTCCCTTATCCAACGTGTTCGCTGGGGGCATCCTATGTTACCGTATATAAAACCTATACACATACCAAAGAGGTGCTGCCAACAACGCTACTAGATCCCTTTATAACGCAATTAAATAAAAGAATGGGCGGTACTGCTGGTGTACAACAGGATTCGCAAGAAGGAATGACCACTCTTTTAGATGCCTTATTATCTTCTAAAGACAGCGAGGGTGCCACACAAAAATTATTATTACAAGAAAGTCAGTCAATAAAAGATTTGGATGGTACCATTAAAACAAGCGCTCCTCAGGAACCCGCGGTATATTTATCACTACGTGTTTCCCTGGGACAAGAACAATATGGCTTAGAAAATCTTTTACATCATTATTTTGCAGATGATCCTGTTGAATGGGGGCCTGAGCTCAAAATCCATAACAGAAAACCATCACTTATGCATCTATCAGATTATCTTATTATTACCGTGGGTATTTTTGCTACCGATTTTACCTCAGACACTTTACAGAAACAAAAAATATACTGGAAGGGTACTGTTCCCGAGATACTTGATATGGATGCATTTATTGATGCTCAGCAAAAAACCTTACCTACGCAATACCAATTAATAGGAGTAGTGGTCCATATGGGTGGCTTAAATAGTGGGCATTACGTCGCATATATCAATAAAAATAATCAGTGGTTTTATTGCAACGATGACACTATTCACCCACTATCATCACTTACTTTTTCGGGTGAACCATATATTATTTTTTACAAACGTATCGGAATGCCGGATAAACTATCGCCGGTACCTGTTTCTACTGAACAAGATTTTCATAATTTGAGTGAAGATTGTAACACTGAGTATGAGCTGTTATTGGCTATGGCTGAAAGTTTGCAGGAATTATCTCATAAAAATGAAATAGAAGTAAAATAGTTTATTTCGTGCAATAAAATCAGTGTATACTAAGTAAGGTAGTAAAAATGGTATAGAGCAAAAGGGGGACGGCGTGGAGATCAATGACACACAAGCAATTGTATTACGTTCTTTTTTTCCGTATAAATACAAGGTTGTACTGTTTGATAAAGAGCTTGGTAAGCTCGATGCGATAGCACTTTACAAAAGAAATTTTAACCGTCTGATGCAAGGCGCGCTCATTGTCTGTCATAAAGAGCCCTTTAATGGAATATATCGCTTGCAAACAATTGATCTTAAAGCGATGCCTGCACCATGGGTATGCTCCGATATTTTATTTTTGCACCATGTGCTTGAATTGGGAGATCTTTTTTTGCAAACCAATAATAATGCAGCCGCTGTCTTTGAACTCTTTATGTTTTTGTATCAAGAGCATGATGTTGCTTTTGAAAGCGCTTTTTTAAAAAAGATTTTTTTATGCCGTTTTTTTGCATTAGTAGGAATATACCCAGAAGAAGAGCAGTACGATGAATCTTTTTTTAACTTGATTTTGGGGCCTATCAATACTATGTTGGATATTCAAAGAGACCAGTATTTTTTAAATCAGCTTATCGTATGGCTTCAGGGTTGCGTTGCTACGCATCCCCATGCATACCGGCTCAAGACTATGAATTTTTTAACTAAAATGGATATGTGATGAATGGTACAAAACGATTAATTTTGATAACTCTTTTTTCTCCGATGGTACTCAGCGCTTCATTAGCCTCATTCACTGATTTTTTTAAGTCAGGGAAAACCGCAGAAGTAACCAAAGTGGCAACGGGTATGGACAAACAGCTCGAAATTTTGCAAAAGGAACGAGAGCAACTAGAATCAGGCAAAAAATATGATGCAGATTTAAAAAAGATCGAGGCGGAACAGTTTATTGTAAAAGAAAAGATAACCAAGCTCTTTGGTGAACAAAAAGAACTGGCCACGCGCGAGCTCTCGTTACTGAGCCAGATACAACAAGTAATTGCAGAAATTGTACAAAAAAATGAGCAAATTTACGCTCTTATTGATCGGCACAGTAAGTTACTGCAGGAATATAAAGAAGATCCGGATTTTGAAAATTTAAAAATTACGGATAAAGCTGCCTATAGCTTTGATGATTTACAGGATATAGAACGGCGTATTTTAGAGATAAACAATAAGATTACTGAGTTAGAAAAAAATAAGGTTAATGGGCAAGAAGATCTTGTAAAACGTCGTAAAGCATTATCTGCGTTACAAGAAGAGTTAAAGGACAAGCAGCGTCAGCAAAAAAATTTTAGTACCAGTAATTCTTCCTCATTACAAGGTGAAGTGATTGATGCAGAAAAACAATTATTAGGGTTTAAGCAGGATTTATTTGATTTAAAAGTAAAAGAACTTGATGTTACCTTGGCCTATATCAATACTCAGCTCTACGTTGCCCAAGGACAACTTGAAATACTCAACAAAGAACAAGCGCGGATCAAGCGAACGGTGCGGGTTGATACGCACTATGTGCATGAGGCTGAAAATAGCTTAGAAGCAAAGCGACAAGCGCTGAATGCTTACCAAGAAACTATTACGAATAAATTAAGCGTCCTTAATCAAACAAAGGAAGCGCTAAAAAAAGAATACGATGCATTAGTGCAACGATACGATATTGCTGCAAGTGATGCAGCGGTATTACGCGTATGGGGGAAAGATCCACATTCTATTTTTGAATGGGTGGCCGCATCGTTACTCGGTAATAATTCTGCGCATGAATCCTTAATTGATGCTGAACGAGAATATTTGGAATCCCAGATTATTCTCGAAAAAAGCAAAATACGCTTCGAAGAAATTAATGTAGCTATTATTCGGTCATGGAATAAAATTACCCAGCGTAAATTTAGCACGAACTCCCATGTAGAAATTGAGCGCGAAATTAAATCGTATGAGGCACCCCGTATTGAAGTACAGGCTGATCTATCTGCTATGCATGATAAACGTACGAGTAAATTAAATGAGCTTCATGGCCTTAATAATTTACTTGATCGTATAAAAATGATTATCCGGATGCTTGATAAGCACCATTCTTCTTTTAAAAATCATGAAGAAGATTATAAAGAGGTTCGACGCCTGTGTATTGATGCAGAAGACCAAGTGCGACGTCAAATTGATGTAACAGCAAAACTCGTCGATGATTATTCAAAAATCATTGCAACGCAGAGCGATACGCTGAAAAAAATCGAAATTATTATAACTGAACTTCATGCACGAAGCTTTTGGAAACGTTCAGAACAATCGATAGAATGGAGCGAGTTGCAACATTTTGTGCCAGACATTCGACGCTTTATGGATGATATTTTTGCTACGGGCAAGCTCTACATATCACTCATTTATGCGCGTGCATGGTCGTCCTTATTTGTTACGTATAAAACAAAGACTATCGAAGATGTAGTGAAATTTTTTGTTAAAATGTTTTTTGTATACCTGTTGTTTTTGTTCTTGCGCTTTATGCTTTTATTTGCCCAACGACGCTTCTTAGCAGAATCGGATGAACATCCCCTGCGTTCACCGCGCCGCCTGTTCTTTAATATGGCTCTTACTTTTATACGCCGGCATCTTGGTATAATTTTTATCTGGTGCTTAGGTGTTGCTATTGTTGAATCTAATATAGTAAATCCGTTTTTTTGTATTTTATTTTACTTAGCATCTATACCCTTATTGCTCTTTTTAGCCCATCGCTTTTTTGATTATTTTATTGCTCAAAATGTGCAGCGCGGTTATATTTTTATTAATCAAGCGTATCAGCATCGTTTTCTATTAATTGTACCTGCGTTGGTATACATTACGATTACACTATTCTTTTTTAGAGAAGCCTTTATTTTAGGAAATTATCATGAGTCGCAGGTGCCGGCCATTATTTTGGCATTCAACTTTATTTGCTTACAAGTTGCCCTCATTAGTTTGATTGGTAAAGACCAAATTATTGGGATTATACCTACTCATACTCCTTTGTGGGAATGGGTCAAAGAACATGTAAATCAGTATTATTATGTGCTTGTTTTATGTGGAATTACCGTCATTATTATGAGTAACCCGTATGTCGGGTATGGCCGGCAAGTATTATATATATTAAAACGGTTTTTAATAACCCTTTTATTAATTCCCTTATTTGCGTGGGCTCATAATAAGCTGAAATCCATTACGTCTAATTTGTTCTTTTATTATTCTGATACCGAAGCTTTAAAAGAACGTTTTTCGGCCGGTAAAACATGGTATGGTCTTTTTGTAGTTGCATCCTTTTTGGTATTTATCGCCGTCGGTATCGTGCTCTTTGCTACTGTTTGGGACCAGCCATTAAGCTTACAAGATGTTGTTGGATGGCTCAATTATAATTTATATAGCCCAGGGATCGATGAATTAACCGGTAAGCCTATTGCAGTAACTGCTATATCACTCTTTAAAATAGTAGGCTTTATTTTAGGTGGTGTTTTACTGACCTATATTTTAAATTATTTTGTGTTACGTACATTATTTGACCCCTTCCTGGTGGGTATTGGAGTTCAAAATACTATTTCTACGGTATTGAGATACGTTATTATTATTATAGCGCTTCTTATTGGGCTTAATAATGCGGGGCTCGATGGCATGGCAATGAAGTTCTTCTTATTATTGATTTCATTAGGATTTGCATTGCGAGAGCCTGTTGCCGATTTTATTTCGTATTTTATTATTTTAGTGCAACGGCCTATCAAAATAGGTGATTTAATTAGCGTAGACACTGATGCCGTTAAAGGCGTTGTGCGCCATATTACACCCCGATCGGTGCTCATACGTAAAAACAATAGTGTTACGCTGGTAGTGCCCAATTCGCATATTATTACGCGATCATTAGTAAATTGGAGTTATTCACGTACCTTTGTTGCGTTTGACGATATTTTGGTAACCGTTGGGTATACCGCAGATCCTGCACTGGTACATAAGCTTATTTTTAAAGCATTAGATAGCAATACTAATTTATTAAAAAACCCAGCGCCCGTAATTCGTCTTGATAACTTTGTGGATAATGGTTTCCAATTTTTAGTGCGTGGATTTTTACCGGCTGATAAAGTACTAGAACAATGGGATGTTGCATCGCAAGTACGGTTTGATATTGTACGGCTATTACGCGAGCAGGGTATGCAAGTTGCATCTCCGACGCGTCTTATTAAAGTGTTACCAGAATCTGAAAATTTCCCCGAATTTAAGTAATAAAAAAGGGGCCTCAATAAAGGCCCCTTTTCTTATTGCTCGGTAATTATTTTTTGGAAAGGCGATTTTTTAATGTATGATATACGCCTGCATTGTATAGCCCATATGCTATCAAACCTATTGCTACTATAGCAAGAACAATATTAAGTACTTTGCTAATAAAGCCAAGAACATATAATAAAATAATAATTCCGCCAAGAATATACACATAGCCACGGCTAATGTTGATATTATTTTGCATAAAAACGCTCCTTTTTTTAATAAAAAAATGGTTGTTTTGGTATAATAATCAGAATAATCGTAGTATAAAAAAGGGAATGTTTATTTGTAAAGGAGTTGCTATCATGACCGTGCGTGCTTTAATTTTTCTCTGTCTCCAATCACTGCTCTGTGTAGCAGATTCAGCGCATCAATTTACCTACGGCGCTGCGGCGCCAAAAGTGCGATTGTTAGAAAGCATTAAGATGAGCCAGCCCAAGGGGTGTGGTGGTATCCTGGTGGACGGCTATTTAAAGGAGAAAGTTTTTTTGATTGTGCTCGTCGTAAATGTCACGAAGAAGCTGGCTTGGATATCGAGCCAATAGCACTCCTTGGCGTGTATTCCACCACATTCGAAAAATCTGCTTGGGAGTGTCCAACTCAGACTATTAATATTGTTGTGTATGCACAAATCACTCAGCCATTAGCGCCCTTACTTGATAAAAACCACAGCCATTATCGCTGGGCATCACTTACAGAGGTACCCGAAGACCCATATGTATATCAGGTATATTGCGAAGCGCGTAAATTACTAAACATATACTGTTAACAAAGGGTAGCTATAATTGCTTGCGCAATAAGAGGGACTACCTTTTGGATATCAGCACTTTCTTTAATACCTATTTCCAACGCAATAGCAGGCTTTGTAATCCCTTTCAGTGGTTTATAAGGGATACCAAGTACCGTGCAAGTAAGCATATTGGTGGTAGGCAGTAACTGATTATATACCTGCGTTGCATAGGCAAAAGATTCGTTAATCGATTGACGATAGGCATTGCTATAGAGCTCTAGCATGAGAGGCGATTTTCTTTGTTGCCAAAAGTCAATCGTTGCATTGTGCATATAATAATAAATAGCGCAGTGGGGCAATGGAGTATTTTGGTGATAAAAATGAAGCGAAATAACAAGATTGGTGCCCAATTTATTAGTATAGGTAGTGTGTTGAAATGGCTCTAATTCTTGAGTAATTCTGGGGATATATATAGTAATAGGCAATACTTCAGTAAGATTTTTTTTAAGTAGGTGTGCTGTTTGAGTGGCTAATGCTCGTTCAAAAGCATCATCAATAGTACGCCCTTTGGTGCGTTGTGTTGCGGTATCTAATACAAGAGTAAATGATGCTTTATGGGGTATTTTTTTTGGTGTAAAATCGGGCTGCGCATCGATATAGCCATGGATAGGTAACGGTTGCGCAAAATCTATATGGGGGTCTTCGAAGGGAGCTTGATTAATAAGCAACATAACTGTTTGGAGCGTTGGTATATTGGCCTGTATAGTTTTTAAGAACGCTTCAATAATGAGCAGTTTTGCGGCAGTAGATTGTTGCTTTGTAAAGGGTGATATGTCAAGTGATATATATGCTTCGGTGCCGTGCGCGTTTAATGCAGTGGATTGCACCGTTATTTTTTTGGTAAGCGTATTTTCTTGCTGCATACAGGTAAACCACTCAGTAAGCAGTTGTTGCAAAGCACTCGTTGGTATGGCTGACCATAATAATACATGATTTTCTTTTTTTAGATCTTCGCCATGGGGGAAAAATAAGATTACGGTTTTTTGTATTTTCTCAGATGATTGTTCAACCACCTGCGGCTTTGGTAAAACAATAATCCAGTTGTTATGGAATAAGAATAGGAGTACTCCTAAACCAAGAGTGAAGATACTGATAATAATAAGTTTTAAGTAAGACATAATTATTGTTGCGTAATAGTTAATGGTTCTTCGGCTAAGAGGGCGCGCAAGAACGTAATGCGTTTTGTTTCTTGGTGTTTTTTAATAGCCATAGCCACCGCGCGGGTTTGCCCAATCATATAACACATTTTTTTAGCCCGTGTGACTGCAGTATAGACCAAATTACGCTGCAGTAACGTAAAATGTTGCACAAATAAGGGGATAATAACTGCCGGATATTCTGACCCTTGGCTTTTATGAATGCTAATAGCATACGCTAAAACAATCTCGTTCAACTCATCAAATTCATAGGATATCATACGATCACCAAAGTTTACTATCAGCTCTTTCGCTGCAAGGTCTATCGAATCGATGGTACCGATATCACCATTAAAAACAATTTTATCATAATTATTTCGTATTTGCATAACCTTATCTGCTACTTTAAACGTTGTACCTGAATACATTACCTGATCTTTTGGTTCAGGGTTAAGCAGGTTTTGCAAAATGTGGTTTAGGTTATACGTGCCTACAATCCCTCTATTCATAGGTACTAGCACAATGGCATCTTGGGGATTAATATGGTGTTTTTGTAAATCTGCAAAAAGAATTTTTTTAAGATGAGTTTCAATATTTTCTGGTTCATCTTCTTTAATATACTTAAAATCTGGTTTTGCATTCGGTAAAAAAGAAACAGGAAATTCGCCTCTATTAATACGATGGGCATTCGTAATAATGAGACTATCGTGCGCTTGTCTAAAAATATGCGTCAAGCGCGTATAAGGAATTGTATCGCTGGCAATACAATCATGCAAAAAGTTCCCTGCACCAACTGACGGTAATTGATCTATATCCCCAATAAATATAACATGTGCCCCCAAGGGAAGTGCTTTAAGAATCGCATGCGCCAAGAAAATATCGATCATAGATGCTTCGTCTATAATAAGAAAATCAAGCGGCAATGCATTTTTTTCGTTATGCACAAAGCGCATGGTGCTGATATCAAACTCGAGAAGCCGATGAATAGTAAGTGCATGACGACCGGTACCCTCCATAATCCGTTTTGCCGCGCGTCCGGTAGGAGCGGCCAGCTTATAGCGCACATTATTGCTTTCGAGCAACGTGAGTAATTTTTTGATGAGCGTTGTTTTCCCGGTGCCCGGTCCTCCAGTGATAATAGTTGCTTTATTTTGAAAACAGGCAAGAATGCCTTTTTGCTGATCCTCATTAAGCGCGATATCCGTTGTTTCGGTACGCAAAAAGGTATACAATTCACCTATATCAAAAACGAGGGGTGACGTATAATTTTGCAGCGCTTTTAATGTATTGCTAACGCCAAGCTCAGTATAATAATGTGATATAAGGCCAATATAATGTACGTCCCGATCACCCTGAGCTTGCCGAAGGGGTTCTTTAATAATAATAATTTTGTTGTTGTTATAAAGAGTGTGCAGCGCCTGCTTAATTAAGGGAATTTGTTCTGCGGTTAATGCAAGCAATTCAATGGTTTTGGTACGTAAACTTTCGAGTTCTTGATACAAGTGTCCCGCTTGTGAAGCGGTAGTTAACGCAAAAAGTACCCCTGCTGCAAGACGTTGTGGTGCATCTTGTTTAAAACCGAGCTTTTGAGCGATTTCGTCTGCGGTTTTAAATCCAATACCCCAAATGTCATCAGCAAGACGATAGGGATTTTCAGTAATTAATGCCTGAGCTTCATGTTTATATTGTTTATATATCTTTGAGGCAAATGCAGGAGATATGCCTTTATCTTGTAAAAATACCATGAGGTGAGCGACGCCTTTTTGTTCTTTCCATGCCTCGATAATTTTTTCTATGCGCTTTTCGCCAATCCCGCCTACTTCTTTAAGCCGTGCTGGCTCATGTTCAATAATATCCAGAATTTGTTCTTTAAAATAGGCTACGAGTTTTTCAGCATATACAGGACCTATACCTTTAATAAGTCCTGATCCTAAATATTTTTTAAGGCCATTCAGTGTTGTGGGCAAAACGCTCATACATTCTTGAGCCGTAAATTGGCGCCCAAATTTTTTATGAAAAGTCCACGTACCGTGTAAATGTACTTCTTGGCCAAGTGCTATACTAGGAATATATCCGGTCACTGTTACTGTTACGCTGTTTCTGGTGAGTAAACTAAAAACAGCGTAACCATTTTCTGCATTTTGGAAAAGAATCTTATCAACAGTCCCTGATAATTTTTCCCCGTTATGAGGCTGTGTCGTCGATTGCTTCGAAGTGCTCTCCCGATTCAGATTTTTTTCCAGCATTTTCTGCCGCCTTCTTCTCGCGATATTTTTGATATGATTTATCACAGCTATAAATTAAGTCTAACAGAAAAAGGGTAAGATCATCACAAAATTCATCAATTTTTTTAAAAGTTACCATTTCCTTTCTGAATAATGCACGCTCTTCGGCCGCACTATGTCGTGACCATTCTCCCAGATGTGACTGTGGTCTTCCTCGTTGTTCAAGCCATTTAGCAATAATTTTTACGGTGAAATGTCTGCTTGCTTGCGCTTCTTTTAAATGGGGTTCAGAAAATTTTTCAAAAAGAGTAATGGCGTTGTCGCGTGTTTGTTTCAGTTCTTCTTGGTCAGCAGTGGGAAGGTCTTCGAGTAATCCCAGCTCATGCACAGAATACTCTACTCCTTTGTATGAGCACAATTTTTTTGGAATACCTAAATTAAATTCGCGTAATTTTAAGCGAAAATTGATAATACTTTCGATATCGATTAAGGATGTCCCATTTATCAAATTAATTATTGGTGAATCTATTTTGATGGGTTTTTGTGGTACCAAATCTCCTGCCTTACACAATATATACGTTAGAAATAAGTAGATACAGAGCGCTTGTTTCATAAAATACTCTCCTTTTTATGTGACTAATAATAGAACTCGGTATTGACCGCGAGGGTAAAATCTTTTCCAATATTAAAACTTTGGAATGTATAATCGCCATAGATGCCAATATGAAGTCCGCCACATCGCTCTGGTATTTTGAGTAGAAAACGCGCGTAGAGCTTGTTTTGGTAAGCACCGGATTTTACACCTTTACATACATAATAAGGAATAGCTGGTTTACAATCGAGGGTGATTTTTTCTGTTGACTGACGCCAGAAGTTATATCCTAATTCTATATTAGTACGCTTTGTTTTAAACCACGTAGCTGCAGAAAGGTTTACTAAAAAGCCCGGAGATACCTTTGTAGTGATACATTTAGGAAATAAAAAGTCGGTAATTTGCCGCGATAAGAAAAGAAGATTCTCTTCAGCTAAATTTACATTCTCATAATCGCGTACCGCATCACTAAATTCAGCAGGATCTTTAACAGGAATATAAAAGCGTGGCTCTTTTGCAGGGCAAAAATACTGAATGTCAGTGTATAATTTTACCGCCCAATGTGGCCGTATTTTATAATTATATTCAAAACGAGGCCCAAAGGTAACGTGATGATAATTTCCCAGTGAGGTATAGGCGAGATTTGCTGTTAATTGATGAAGTACACAGGTGCTATATTCAAAAAACATATTTTTTAGAAGAGTTGCCTGCTCGTCCGTTGGTGGTACATAACTGGCGACTGTTACTAAATCAAAGAGAGGCCGTGGTTTTGTTTTGCAATATTTGCCACCGAACACATGTTTAGCAAGAGCAAAAGCAGTTGGTAGTGTTAATACAGCACCAATGGTAGCATACTGTTTATCTGTATCTTTAAACGTATAGTACCCATTAAAACGGATATCGCCAAAACCAATTTGGTCACTTAACATATTTTTGTATCCGTATTGGAGCAGAGTATCTTCATCACTAGATAAGGGTCCAAATTGTTGAAACACGGGTGCATCAGCAATAACCGCTTGTTCCTTTTCGGATAAGAAAAAGTTACGTTCAAAATAATAGAAGGGCACATTCAAACCAAACGTACCGCGTCCCCAGCGGCGATTATAATTGATCATAAAGCCTGCGCGGCGTTGTTGTAAGCTAAAGGGATTTGCACGTAACATTAAATCTAATACATCGTCGGTATTAAGCCCAAAGCTATCTAAAATACTTTCATCAAGATCTTCCAGGATATCTTTGCTGGTGATATTAAGATACGAACCAATGCAGGGGCTATTGCAACGGTATTTCATTTTTGTTGTTTGGTTATAAAAAGCGTTAATTAATAACTGATGACAATGATCATCGTTAATAGTAAGATCCAATCCCGTACTTGGTAAATCTAAAAGGCTCCGTGATTGTACCGGGTTAGTGCCGAGAAAAAAATTTTTAGTAAGCACTTGAGGAATATTCGCATTTACAAGAAGAGTGAGAAAATCTAACAAATTCTCTGCATCTTCGGTGCCTATGTTAGGCAATGGAAAGCAGCATTCGCGTCCATCAGATGCGCTCAAATGTTCTTGCTCGACGTTAGAAAAAAGATGGGAAGGGTTATCCATTTCATCTAAAAAAGTATCATCATCGATACCGTGTATAAAAACGGGAATGGTGATAAGACCTATTATAAGAAATGAATAAATTTTTTTTAGATTCATAAATACTCTTTAATACTTTTTTTACGTTGTGTACGATAAAATGCAGTCTATCATTCTTTTATCGTGTTGACAAAAGCAGGAGGGGAACGGCCAATTATTATTGAATAGCAAGAAGTTTTTAACATTTTTTTAAAAAATAATCGATTTTTGTATCGTATGGGTCTATGATAAAGAAATAGGAAAAAATATTTATTTATTGTTAAGGAGTGCGCTGTGTTAAATAATATGCCTCAAAAATGTTTTATTGTTGAGGGTAATATTGGAGCTGGAAAGTCTACCTTTTTAAGTCTTATAAAATCATATCTTCAAGCACAAATTGTATATGAGCCCTTAGATCGTTGGCAGAATGTAGGTGGACACAACTTATTTGAGCATTTTTATACCGATACCGCGCGATGGTCATATACTTTTCAGTCGTATGCATTTATTACACGTGTGCTTGCGCAAAAAGAGCATGCTGCTCATAACACACTACCATTGCAAATTTTAGAACGTTCCGTGTATTCTGATAGATATTGTTTTGCTAAAAATTTATTTGAGCTCGGATTAATGACCGATCTTGAATGGAAATTATATCAAGAGTGGTTTGGTTGGTTTGTGGATGGATATAGCACCAAACCAGATGGTTTTATTTATTTACGTACTGATCCAGAAGTCTGTTATAAACGGTTATTGAAACGGAGTCGTGCAGAAGAAAATACTGTATCGCTTGAATATCTTAAATGTTTGCATGCAAAACATGAAGATTGGTTGGTTCATAAACAAGGATTAACGACAACACTTGAGCAAACACCAGTACTTATTTTAGATTGTAATGATGAATTTGAAACATCACTTGACATACAAAAAAAGCATATGAATGAAATTGTGTCCTTTTTAGAAACTAATTTTAATATCCCAGCGCAGGTAAGCAAATCGTCTGCGTTATATGTATGAGGTGTGAGATGGAATCAGTTGTCGTAAATTATGCACAGGTTGCCGCGTATTTAGGTGCAGCTTTTGCTATTGGAATCGGTACTATGGGACCTGCTATTAGCCAGGGGCTTATAGGTTCCAAAGCCTGTGAAAATATTGGTAAATATCCAGAAAGCGCGGGAAAAATTCGTACAACAATGCTATTGGCTATTGTTATGGTTGAGTCAATTTCGTTATTTGTTGCATTAATAGCAGGCGCTCTTGTATTTATGGGACGTGCATAACGCTCGTGAGTCAAAGGGCATAGGTATGATTTTTAATGGTACTTTGATTGTCCAAATAGGTAACTTTTTAGTTACCTATTGGTTCCTCAATACGTTTTTTCTCAAAAAGGGCTATGCGATTGTTGAGGCTGAAAATAATGATCTGCAAGAATTACACAATCGTATCCGCAGTTATAAGCAATGGGCTCACGATGCGGTGCAAAAAAAAGAACAGGTCTGGAATACGTATAGCGGCTTATTGAATGCTGAAAAACCGCAGCTGGATATTAATCATTACAAGAGTATGCATATTGCTGAGCAGTCATTAGAATATATTCCAGCACCACCCCAAAAAACTGTTTCGGAGCTTTCTGCTCTTTTAGTTAAAAAGGTAACCCATGATTGATTCACTTTTTTGGTGCATTAATACCATTATTTTGGCTGCCCTTGCGTATTATGGATATAAAAAATACTTGCGAGCAAGCGTGCAACAACAGATGCACGAGCATACTATGCATCGTGATACGCTGGCAAATCAAGCGGGGTTATTACAGGATGCATGTATACGTATAAAAAAAGAAACAGAAGACCAAGAAGTGTTATACCAGAATTTGCGCAGTAAAGTAAGGTTGTGGAAAGAAAAAGTTCACCAAGATACTACCGAATATAATGCGCGATGGTTGATAACTAAAGAGTATATTGAAACAAAAAGACAGCAGCAATATGATAATTACATCACCAACCTCTATAAAAAAGCTCTCTTGCGGGCGGTAGTAACTCAGGCTACACAAGAGCTGCACCGAATATTCCATAATAAAGAGGCTTTAGAAAAATATAATGCACGTATTTTTGATGGAATGAAAAAGAGTTAATTATGCAAAGATCTTTATTAGCGCAACGGTACGCCGCCGCATATCTTAATATATATGGTACGCAGTATACTCGAGAGCATATTCAGCTTATTGAACAATTATTACAGTATCTTAACAAGCATAAAAAAGCTCTCTTTTATTTAAAGCTTTCGTGTATTAATCCATTGGTTAAAAAAAGTATTTTAATGAACGTTTTCGCTCGATATGGTTTAACAGATACCGTAAGTACATTGCTGGATTTACTTATAGCGCATAAGCGGTTATTTATGATTATTGAAGTATTGCAGAGTATTGTGCAAACCTATAAAAAGCGCCATGCGATCATTACATGGGTTATTAAAAGTCCTGCTGTTTTGCAGCAAACAGATTTAGAAACAATATATCAGTTTCTTGAAAATAAAACGGGTATGCGGGCTGAGTATACTTCAATTATTGATAAGAATGTATTGGCGGGTATTCGGATACAAAGCGGTACGTTATTATGGGAATATTCAGCACGGCAGCAGTTGAAAAAATTGATGGCTCTATAGGAGTTTTATGGAAATTAAGAATACGGATCTTATATCACTTTTTGAAAAATCATTATCCGATATAGCAGATCAAAAGCTGGAAGAAATTGGTATTGTTATCCAAGTCGGTGATGCTAGCTGTAAGATTCATGGCTTGACCAATGTCGTATACGGGGAGCTTATTTCTTTTGAGGGGGGAAATAAAGGAATAGTATTAAATCTAGATGAAGATTATGTATTTGCTTTTTTATTATATGCAAATATCCCGGTAGCAGAGCTCGAAGTGGTGCGGCGTACGGGGGGTGTTTTTAAAACGGGTGTTGGCCCGCAGCTGCGAGGTCGGGTTATTAATGCCTTAGGGATGCCATTAGATTCATTAGGCTCTGTTGTTGTGGAATCGTATAACCCTATAGAAGTGGTTATCCCCGGTATCATAGAACGTAGCCCGGTGAATGAATCGTTAGAAACAGGAATTCTTGCTATTGATGCACTCGTACCTATTGGTAAGGGGCAGCGTGAGTTGCTTATTGGGAATCGTAATACCGGTAAAACGGCGGTTGCATTAGATACTATTATTCATCAAAAAGGCAAAAATGTTACGTGTGTATACGTTTCTATTGGTCAGCGTCAGGCGAATCTTGCGCGTATTGTGCGGCTTTTTGAAGAACGGGGCGCGCTCGAATACACGTGTGTTGTTTCAGCAGATGCGAGTGAGCCAGCGTTAAATAAATATCTTGCTGCGTATGTTGGGTGCACTATTGGCGAATATTTCCGCGATAAAGGTGAAGATGCGCTTATAGTGTACGATGACTTAAGTAACCATGCTATTGCGTATCGCGAAATGTCGTTATTAATGCGTCGTGCTCCAGGGCGCGAAGCATATCCTGGTGATGTATTTTATTTACATTCTCGATTATTAGAGCGTGCAGGTAAGTTAGCATCAGGTGGTTCTTTAACGGCATTGCCTATGGTTCAAGTACAAAGTGATGATATTACTGCGTATATTCCCACTAATTTAATTTCGATTACTGACGGGCAAATATTTTTAGACACTAAATTATTTAATAATGGCGTGCGACCTGCTGTCAACGTAGAGTTATCTGTTTCACGTGTTGGTGGTGCAGCCCAAACCAAGGCAATGAAGCAAGTTACGCGGGCATTACGCTTAGAGTTAGCGCAGTATAATGAATTACTCGGTTTTTCGCAGTTTGGGACAGAGCTTGATATTGTGTCGCAGCAGCGTTTAGCACGCGGCGCAAGGGTCGTTGAATTGTTAAAACAAAAACAATACGTGGGGCTATCGTTTGTTGAGCAAGCCTTAATGCTGTTTTTATTACGCGAAAATGCGCTGGACGCTATTGCATTAAAAGAGGTAAGCTCTTTTGCGCGGCAATTTGTAAGCTATGTTAAGAATGTCTACGCTTCGTTGTATAACAGCATTTTAGAAAGCCAAGAATTTTCTGATGACGCCTTTAAGCAACTCAGCGCTATTGTGCAAGAATTTAAGCTGATATTTAAATAGAATAATCTATAGCAAAAAAAAGGTACTTTAGACCGGTGCTCCGCGTAAAACTCGCAGTTGCTCGCTGGTACTATATTTGTGTTATTTGTCTGAAGTGATTATTTCTTGCTCAAAGAGTATCAGGTCAGCTTTCATTTGAGCCATATTTTTAAAGTATACCGGTAAAAGCTGCAGAGTGGCGAGAACAGGCATTTGCTGCTGTAACTCCCGTAAGCCTTGTTGTGCAGCGGCAATTTTATGAGGGCTATCGTCTATCATAATAATGCGTTGTGGGTACGTTCCTGCGCCATATTGCGCTTGGTATGCGGGTATTATTTGTTTTTGTAGGAGCATTTTAAATGCTTCAGGTGATTGTTTAGTAGTAAAATTAGTGTTTTCGTTACATATATAACTATCAGTAAACAGGGTCTCTATGCGGTGCTCAGGATCTACAAAGGCAAGAGAACGCGACCCAACATTAGAAAATAAAAATATTTGAGAACCCGCGGTTTTAAGTTCCTGCGCAAACGCAAGCATTTGAGAATCTAGCACAAAGGGATTTAATACGTGTAAAGCGTAATCTCTGTATTGTTCATTGGTTACATTATGAAGTAATGCATAGTCGATAGAAAGCATTTTGGTATTGAACGTAATCGCCTTATTGAGCCCGTAAGCTATTAATCCACCTATTGTTCTTAAAAAATACAGAGGATGTATATGGTGCTTAATATAGGTATGAACAAGCGTTCTGTCTTGTTTTGCAAGAACATCATGGAAATCAAAAAGATATACGGTTGACTGCGCAGGTGAGTGGCGTGCATTCATCATACTCTGGATGCTGAATAAAAGCATCAAAGCCAGTGCACTGAGATATATTTTTTTCAAAAACCCCCCTTATATTATTACTTAAATTCTCCTATTCAGTATAGCAGAGGGTTATTTTTTGTCACCTTTAACCGTCATTCTATATTTTATTTATTCAAATTGAATTATTTAAGTAAAGAAAAAGTTCTTTCCCTCGGTGGCAGGCAGTTATAAAATATCCCGTTTTTTAAGCTTTCGTCCCAGCCGGTGATAATGTTGTTTCTTAAGATGTATGGTTTGTATGCCATACTTGCGTGCGGCTTCGATATTCTCTAATTGATCGTCGATAAGAAGGCACTCATGGGGATTGAGCTGATATTTTTGCAAAAAATAAGCAAACATACATTTATGGGGTTTTATCATGCCACAGTCACCGGAGATCAAGACATGTTCTCGCGGGATATATCCCCATAAATCTTGGTTACGCTCATTGGCGTACGCTATTTCAAATGATTCCTTGTCAAAGTTAGAAAGAATATATTGGCGATATCCCTTTTTCGCTAATTTTTGAACAATAGTGAGTGCGCCTTGGGGGCATATGGTATTCTTTCCTAATATGCGGGCAGAAAGCGCTGTTTGCATAATTTTTTTAACTAATTGTTTTTGTTCGGGGGATAAATCATCCTGCGGTCGCCATTGGTCTATTGCTCTACTAATATGGTGTAGAAGTTCTTTATTAGGGATCCGTGAACAAAGCCATGTATCACTCATAAATTGTGGCAATGGTTTACCATAAGAATCATTGCTCAGTAAGTCATCTGTTTCAGGGGTTTGTTGTTTGCCCGCGTATTGTTCAAAAACTTCCATCATATAATCGCGCACTTTACGGGAACCGCCTAGCCGCACAAGCATTTTTATAATTGTTTTAGCACCCATTTCTTGCGCTATACCCATTTGCTGTATGGTCGTTAAGGTTGATCCAGCATCCCAAATAATATATTTAATATTTTTTGCAGATACTCTCGTAAAAATGCAGACTAAAAGATAAAGAGATATATAAATTATGTTCATCCTAACACTCCTAATTTTTTCTTAGATTTTAATTATTTGATTTCATAATAGCAATTTTATTTTGCAAAGTGTATAAAATTTTATTTTTATGAGAATAACGACGCAAGTCTGCGGTTTTTTGTAATGAACTAAGATCGTTGATACAATAATTATATGATTATGACAATTATATCTTTAATAAGGGGTTATTATGATATGTAAGCATCTATTGATTAGTTATCTTGGCATACTTACTACAACAATAACTATGTCAATGGCAAAACCAACACCTGCGCAGTTAGGGATATGGTACGGCAGATGGGTTGCATTGCAGGGGCAATTCTCGAGCATTCTAATGAGCCCTTTATCGAGTGATGTACGCAAAAAGCAATTAGTTATGCTTATACAAGATATTAATCCTATAGATTATGGCTGCTCAAAATCAGAGCTTATACAAACGTTTTGTTCGTTGGAGTATCACGGATCGTATTCTGAAACTAGTGATATTTTGCAACAAGTCCAGCAAGAGGTTGTGGATCATGAGTAAAAACAGACTTTAAGGATTGAGAATCTTTTATCGTAATGATATACTAAACCTTATTATTAATTATTTGTAATCATGTGCCCATAGCTCAGTAGGATAGAGCAACGGATTTCTAATCCGTAGGTCGTTGGTTCGAATCCAACTGGGCACACCAGTCTTGACGATCAGAACATTCTAGCAATAAATTAAACGGGTTTTTAGGTTCAAATACAAGCTTTTTTTCCACTCAGCAAAAATTGCTCGCTATCTAAAAAGGTATTCTTCATCTATATCTTTTTGACAAACTCAGATTTCAAACCCATCTTTCCAAATCCATCAATTTTGCAATCAATATTATGATCTTCATCGACTAACCGTATGTTTTTTACTTTTGTACCAGCTTTTATGGCTGATGAACGTCCTTTTACTTTAAGATCTTTGATTACTACTACAGAGTCGCCATCATTCAAGATATTTCCATTTGCATCTTTGACAATCTTTTTATCTTCAGCATTTTCACTTTCTACTTCTCTGCTCCATTCATGAGCACATTCTGGACAAATCAAAATCCCATTATCTTCATAGGTATATTCTGAACTACATTTTGGACACTTTGGTAAGTTAATCATTATTTCATTTTTCTTAATAATTATTGTTAAGTGTATTCTTTATAAATCGAAAAAATATATGATTTTAATAGTATCATGATTGGAATTGATATTCTACCGTGTGAATCAAATGAGGGAACTTTTAAGGGCTCCAGAAATTGGTGTTCATATATTTTCGACTGTGTGCGCATATTTTTTTAAAAAAAGAAGAAAAACCTTTTTTTGCCGTTTCAAAAAAATACACCGGTATAGAATTCATTTTTTAGAACGTATTTTATTATGTTCATCAAATGTGATAAAATAGTGTCGTCAAATAAATGTTTGACATGAGACGCTCTTTTTTGATTTTTAAAAAATGTTATTGTTACTAACTAAACCCAAAACGGGTGTTAAATAAGTATTTTATTATATGAAGAACATACAATTTTTTAAGTTGGTTATTATTCTTGTTCTGTCGGGATGTGGGGGTAATAAAAAAACCTCGGTTAAACGAAGTATAGAATCAAAAAATCTAATCATTACCTTTACACCAAGTGGTGGTGTAGCATCAAGAAAAGCGGCTTTAATAAATGCTGCAGTAAATGATGAACAAGAACATGTATCAGGAGTTCTTTTGCCAGTTAACGGTACGCGGCAAGAAGGCCCAGGGTTACAGTTTTTTGTTGCAATACCAGATGATTTTCGTCCCTTACAACCGACGGGACTATCGACTAAAACAGGATTTGTAGAATGTGTTAAACAAAATAAATCAAAAAACTATTGGACTCAGAGTATTGCTACGCACACATTGCCACAAAAATCTATTCAAGCACGGCAAGCAACTGACTATATCAAAAAGAGTATATTTGCTAAGCAAACGCACCCAGCAGAGCAAGATGTTATTGTCTTAGAAGAATCGCAAGAGCATACTGCTCATTATGATAGCAGTAAACTTATTATGGTGTATACCAATAATACACATAAAGAATTACTGTATGCGTATTATATTTCTGGGCCACTTAATTGCGCAGGCATTCAATATATTGTGCAAATTGATTCTAAAACTGCAGAAAAAGACGTAGTACAAATGATTAATGTATTTATGATGAATAATACAGAACTAGTACATTTCTAAAATAGAGCCAGTGTTACTGGTTTAGAAATATGTTTTTTTATAACGAATTACATGCATTGTTTATTTTATTTTTTTAAGAGCAGATCCCTTGTGCATTGCCATATGATCGGTTTTAGTGCTTTTTATGAGATATTGTGGTTCATCTTTTGATGCATGAACTGTGTATCCTTTAAAGGTAATCTCAGAAGTTATTTTTTTCTTAATTTCACCGTGCACTATGCCAGCTTCTGAATTCCATTCTACAATATCGCCAACTTTAAAATCTTTAGACATATTACTCCTTTGGATAAGTTATGCTTGTTCCTTTTACCCGAGCCCAGGGGGTTAATGTATGTGGTTTGTGAGAGGTTATACTATAAATATCTTCTACTTCTATACCCCGTACTAACAATGCATCGCCGATCAATGACCGGTGGCAGCGCCATGGAACAGCTTCGCTGCACAGTATTACTACTGTTTTTTTGTGTGCACTATTAATAAGTTCGTGCAAACCTTCATCAAATGCTGGTGTTTGCATATAATCTGCATAGCCACGAAACGAAAGATTTTCCCACGCAGTATTAACTGAATCTGCATGAGTGTGGCGCAAACCACCTAAATTTTTTTGATGTCGATATCCAATATGATGATTTCTTAAAACGTGCGCCAATTCTGGGCCATTAAATTGAGGATTATGACGAGACTTTGGAATAGTGCGGACATCAATTACTTCTGTAATAGCATATTCTTTAATGATTTTTAAAAATTCTTCTATAGGCCTTGTTGAATGCCCGATGGTGAAAATACGCAATAATTTGCTCATAAAAACGTCTCTCTTTTTTATTTTTTGTAACTCGAGAGCGCTAGGCAGCGAGTGAATTTTGGTGTAAATTGTTCTAATACATAGATATCTAAAGCCTTCTCGATATCTTCTACCGTTTGTACTATGTTTTCGAAGCCGTTTTCTCCCAGCAATTCATGCTCTAGCAATTCAAATGTTTCACCAAGCTCATCAAATTCCTCGTCAGATAAAAACTCACGAATTTTAGGGAATATTACCGTGTCTTCGCGCGCTTCATGGGGCCGATACATAGTAATAAAATTTTTAAGTGAATTACGTATAGCTTGTTTCGCTTCTAGGGTGAGCGGATTACTGAGTAACTGTTGCACGGTATCAGTAATTTCGCGCCCTTTAGTGTGTTGAATTTTTAATGTTTTAACCAGCGCAACTTCTTGGTTATTATGCTCAAAGAGCGGGAATAAGTAGCGCTCTTCCATGTGTTCGTGATGTTCCTCGATAAAAGTTTTTATGATATCCACAGCTTTAAGGAGGGCATCTGCAGGAAAATCTTGGTTATGGTCAATGCGATAAATAACTTCTTCGTATATTAATAATATTCGATTAAGTATGCCATGCTCACGCATTAAATCTTCGGTTAAGGGGACTTCGAATTCTTCGCTTTTATGATGAGCTATAATAGGCACAGTAATTAAAATGCTTAACAATAGTGCATAGTGTTTCATTGCTTTCCTCTTAATTTGATCATTGATTATCAGGAAAAGCTTCGTAAAAAAGAGAATACTTTTGCAAGATTTGGTTACAGTAAAGACCAATTAATTTCGGGCAAATGATGTTTTGCTAAAAAAACATTTGCTTGCGAAAAGTGCTTGCATCCTAAAAATCTGGTCACTGATAATGGTGATGGATGTGCTGATTTTAAAATCAAATGTCGTTTTGGATCTATATGGACATGTAAGTTTTGCACTTTTTTTTGTGCATAGGCTCCCCATAATAATAATACGGTGGGGTGCTCTCGTTTTAACAATTGCTCAATCACTGCATCAGTAAAAATTTCCCACCCTTTACCAGCATGGGCTGCTGGTTTACCTTCTTCAACCGTTAAAATAGCATTAAGCAATAATACTCCTTGCTGCGCCCAACCCGTGAGTGTCCCTGTTGTAGGTATTGGCATGCCAATATCAGTTTTAAGTTCTTTAAATATATTTTTTAATGAGGGAGGCACCGGTACTCTTGCAGGTACGCTAAAACTGAGCCCATGTGCTTGGCCGGGACCATGATACGGGTCTTGTCCAACAATAACAACGCTTACTGTGTCAAAAGGTGTTGCTTTGAGTGCAGCAAAAATATTTTGTTTAGCAGGATATATGGTTGCTCTAGCAGCTTCACGCTTTTGCAAAAATTGGATAAGTGAATCAATCTCGGGACGCGCACATACTTCTTTAAGCGGTTGCTTCCAAGAATTAGGCAATGAATCAAAAAATTTTTTTTGGCGAGAAGTCATCGGTGCCTCTTTATAGGTAGAATGGTATTTAGTATATATCTTACAAAAAAAACAATCCTACGTCGCCATGATTATTGGATTTCGCCCTGATTTGTTTCCATGAGCGCGGAATATGCGTGGTGCTATTTTTGATGTTGTATTGAGATATCGTTTTTGTAATAATAAAAAAGCCCCCTTGAAGGAGGGGGCCTTTATTTCTAGCGATTATCGCTTTTGCGATAATATCTGTTTTTATGTGTACCATGTTTATACGTATCGTGATCATGTTTGTGTCTCATTGCCTCATGGTCATCTTTGTGATATGCATCGGTGTGATGATGTCTTTCATGCATATGTTGATCAGCAAGTTCCTTTTTTTCGTCACGATGTTTGGCATCTAACTCGCGATTTTCGCGGTTATGACGCGCTCTCATTTCACGCGAAGTTTCGCCATACGCTGCTGCAAAGGATGCAACGGTAAGTAATGTTATAAGCAATTTTTTCATAATAACTCCTTTATTTGGATAAAATAACAACCACCCTTTAAGGTATCTAAAAAGAATGTTTAAATGCAATAAATTTAAGAAGTTATAATTTTTTTTGCCGCAAATGCAAAGATAATCCAATTAAGTCCCGTAAAGAGGGTATCTATACCTAAGAACATACCAAGTACCCATAATCCTGATGCAGGCCATTGTTGCCAAATAAGAATACCAAGTAACAGGGTGATAATACCATTTGCAGTAAGCCAACCCGCATGCGGTACATTTTTAAAGAAGGAAAACAGTACTTTTAATGCGCCAGAGATAATAAAAAACCATGCAAGCAATAATGTTAAAGCGACAGCATTTGCTGCCGGGTTATGTAACACATATACACCAGCGATACAATAAAGCACCCCAAGTATACCATGGAGTAAAAAATACCCGAAAGTACGCATTTTAAATGCATGTACTGCCTCGAGCAGGCCCTGTATTATAAGAAATCCGCCTAGATAGAGTACCGAAAACAAGGTACTCATAAACGAAAAACTAAGAGCGAGCATTCCCAAAAACATGAGAGAAACACCGAACGCTAAAAACCATCCCCAATTATTATGCAATTGTGCCAATGCCTGTGCATGCATATGCTTCATACGATCCTTTCTCTAATAATTAATACAATAGATATTCAGAAATTACCGTTTTTTGAAGAAGACATGCAAGGTATATATTGTGTGTATTAAAAATGTTTAATAAGTTCGAATTGGCCGTTTTGTGTATTATATGAAAATATATCGCCATGCTCAAAGGTATAAATCCATGCATGCAGCGTGAGCTTATGCTCAGCGATGGCTGCATTAACTACGGGATGAGTTTTCAGATTTTCTATTTGCTGTAATACATGTTCTTGTAACAAAATACTCATTAGAGTGTGCTGAGTAAGATCGCTATAATTCTTATGAATAAGCTCCAATGTTGGAGTAACATTAGTTTTTAACCAGTGTGATAGGCTAGGTAAATTGTGTAGATTATCTGGCTGCACTGTTGCCGTAAGTGCTCCGCAATGTGAGTGCCCACAAATAATAATATGCTCAATGTTTAATTCACAGACCGCAAATTCAATGGTCGCTGCTTCGCTACTAGCGATTGTATATTTAGGAATAATATTGCCTGCATTGCGTAAAATAAAAAGGTCCCCGGGATCAGCAGATGTTACCAGATTGGGATTGATTCGCGAGTCTGAACAGCTAATAAATAAAATTTCAGGATTTTGCCCTTTGGTAAGATCATGAAAAAAATCTTTTTGAATGGGAAATACTTCCGTCTGGAATTTGTGGAGGCCTTTAATAAGTTTTTTCATGCGTAATCCTTTATTTTTATTTGGTAACTATTTTAGTATATCACATTGATAGGGCTGGGCGTAGCATATAATTGGGATATATGAAAAAATTTATTTTATGGATGAGCGTGCCTTTACACGGCATAGCATCAATCGTCTATAACATCAAGGTCGCTGAAACAACAAAACGGCATGGCGTCGATAAAGCTGAAGAGCATCCGTATATGCTTGTTGCAACTCCCTTTGCGCAGTTTAGAGAAAAAAAAGATTTAATAACCCATCAATTATATGCAGGGCTATTGGGTACCCTAGGGTATACAAAGCAAACATGGTATATAAAAGCCGATTTTGCCGGTGCTCGTGTTCGTCAAACAGGACTTACGTGCGTTTCACGCATGCAATCTGATGATCTTCTCTTTACTGGTGGTTATAGTTATGTGATTAACTCTAAAGCCGAAATCACCTTTTCGGGTCTTTTGGGGTTCCCTACACACAAAGATCGGAGTGTGGCAGGGCCGCAATTTGGATACGGGCATGTGGGGCTCGGTGGACAAATAGATGCTGATTATATATATTCTCAATCGTTCCAGCATTCTTTGCGTCCTGCAGTGCGATTGATACATTTTTTTCCGCGCACAGCTGATATGTGTCATCTTAAGGTTTTCACGGGTAATTTGGTCGATGTGTATATAGCATTTCATAATACTTTTGGGAAACATAGTTGCGATTTTGGGTACGATTTTACTGCCCTGTTTGGTACTCGGGTATCCCCAGCGCTCCCCGATTATAGTGCACGAGAAGATTTTAAGCGGAGCAGCTTTTTTGGCACCTATAAATATGATTATTTAATACATCGCTTTCCAACATCATTTACTCTAGCTCTATCATATGGCTTTGATATGAAGCCTAAAAGAGTAAACAATAAATACGTTGTTACCCTGTGGGGCTCATGGAGCATGAGTTTTTAAGGCTGTTCCTTGCTTTTCTAACCTAAAAAGTTGTAAACTATTCCTAATAAGTAACATAAAAAGGGGATAGATGTGAAATTATTTAAAATAGTTCTCTGTATGGGGATTATAACGAATGTAGCCATTGTGGGTGCAAAAGAATGTCGTACTAACCATACGTTAGATTGCCCGCCATACCATATCTGTATAGAGGGTAAATGCCGCGAATTAGTATTTACTGATATTTGTACCGATATCTCATTCGAAAAAAACAAAATAGAAGCTATACATAAGCACTGTGCAGCACAGTGTGCAAAAATACATCACCACTATGCAGGTTTTACTTTTACTTCTGATACCTGTGAAAATGGACATGCGTGCATGTGCCAGCGATTAAAATAACGTGTTAAATAAAGTTTTTTTTACTCATTCAACTGATGTAGTTGCCCAAAAATTATTGGGCATGCATGTCGTGCGTGTTATTGGTGGCAAGTTCTTGGTTGGCAAAATTGTAGAGACCGAAAGTTATACTTATCATGATCCTGCAAGCCATTGTTACCAAAAACGCACCGAGCGTAACAAAGCACTTTTTGGCCCCGTAGGTCATGCGTATATCTATAAAATTTATGGCATACACTATGGCTTTAATGTTGTTGCGCATTCTAAAGAAGACGTTGCCGGTGGTGTGCTGATACGCGCTATTGAGCCTATAGAGGGTATTGAATATATGCGGGAATTCAGGCAGGCTGCTCGTATCGAGTGTAATCGAGATAAACGAGCGAATATAACTAACGGGCCGGGAAAATTAACGCAAGCGTTGCAGATAGATTTAGCTTTGTATGGGCATAATCTTATGCAAGAATCTGAGTTATATATTATAAAACCCGAAAACTATAGAGCTCCGGAAATACAGGCTACGCCTCGTATTGGCATTAGCAAAGCACCAGACCTAAAAAAGCGATTTATTATCAAAAATAACGGGTGGGTAACTCCCCATGTGTTTAATAAATTGTAATTTCTTCGATATACGCTGGTTCGTAATAAACAGGACTTGGTGCAAATAGGTAATTCCACCATGCGGCATTTGCTTGGCTTTGTAGCGCATTAGCTTTTTGGCGTTCTAACTTAAGACGTTCTTCTTGGTAATATATTTCACGTTGTTCGGGAGTCATTGCAGCGATTGCTGCTAAGTGCTGACGCTCACGTTCTAGTCGTGCATTTTTTTGTTCTTCAGATTCTGAGCATAAATAACCAATAACTGCTGCCACACCGCACACCGTAAGGGTAGCTCCTACTAATGCTGTTAAAGAAACTGGTTCATAATGTCTTCTGACAACGATACGTGTTGGGAAGAGAGTTCGAGCATAACTGGTTTCTGCAGTACATAAGAGAGTAACTGATAAAATAAATAAAGCATATTGTTTCATAAAAACTCCGGTATAATGATTGGCGCTTCCTATGTATAATAGTACTTTATCACTCTAATTTAAACAATTATTTTTTAAAACGATAAGATAGCTATGAAACAGGATAAAAAGCCCCATTTGATTGTGCTGCGGCATGGTCAATCAGATCATAATGTACAAGAACGGTATAATTCTAATCCACAGCACCCCGCTTATTTTATTTCCCATTTAACTGAAAGGGGCAAAATGCAAATTCACCAGATTGGGGAGCAATTGTTAGCTCAAGGGCTTGATTGTGCTACTATCAAAAAAGCATACGTATCGCCATTACCTCGTGCAATTGAAACGGCGCAACTTTTAGCAGATATGGGTGTTATTCCCGAGCATTTTTCCATTGATGCGCGTCTTATAGAAGTTAATATGGGTGACCGAGAAGGTAAAAAGTATAGCGAATTTCCTGAAGATCCATGGGATCATACTAAGGGGCATCTGTATCATGGCGAAACAGATGATGATGTGGCACAGCGAACGCGTGCGCTCTTGCACGAAGTACGTGCCCAGTATCCCCAGGATATTATTATGTTTATAACACACGGTACGCCAGTCTTAACTTTTCTTGAATTATGTACCCATCAAAAAAGACATTCCGTGGATGTCGCTGCATGTATGATTTTTGATTGTTAGTAGTTGCATAAATAAGAATATAGCTTACACTACACTTCCGTTATACAAAGAAAGCTTTAAAAGAAGAGGATATAATGTATAAAAAAATTATTTTGGGAATTATAACGATGTTAGTAATGTATTGCGATGCTAAAAAAAATATAAAAATTATTTTAGGGAGTACACGTCAGGGCCGTACCGCCGAAAAAATTGGGCAGGCTATTAAGCACATAGCTGACAAACGAGCGGATGTGCAGGTGGATATTATCGACTTACAAGAGTATAATTTGCCGTTTTTATATCAAGAAACACCACCCTCTAAGCGTACCGAAGTTACTGACCCTGCGATAAAAAAATGGTCTGATATTATTAGTGCTGCAGATGGTTTTATTATGGTGGTCCCCAATTATAATTCGGGGTATCCTGGCGTATTAAAAAATGCGCTCGATCTTTTAGATAAAGAATGGAACAATAAACCAGTAGCGTTAGTGGGTTATTCTGGTGGTAAAAAAGGGGGCATGGAAGCAGTTACTTCATTAAAACCGGTATTAGAAGAATTGCACATGAAACGTGTATCAACAGAATTGCTTATACCAGCAGCGTGGAAAGCGATTGATTCGCGGGGGCAATTTGATGATTATAAGCAACGTGCCAAAATTATCAACGCGATGATTGATCAACTTATTGCGGCTTAACCCACCATACGGTTTGGCTGGACACTAGCTCTCCTGCTTGATTGGGTTTATTTTCCTCAGTAATAGTACAAGGCCAGTTTTTGAGTAATTCAAAAATTGGCCTATATTTTTTGCGTTCTGCGTCATCGAGCATTAAAATGCCACCTGGCTTTAGTATGCGTATAGATTCTTGTATACAACGTACACGATCTTTGCCGTCTACTAAAATAATATCAAAATGGTTATCAGGGAATGTAGAAGAGAGTGTGTAATATAAACTTTGTATAAGATATAACGTTACATTGGTATATGGTGCGCATTGCTCTTGTACTTGTGTATGCCAACGTATATCATGGTCAACGCTCACGAGCGCATGCACTCGTTGCGCAAACCATTGGGTTGAGTTACCTGACCCAAATTCGAGCATGCGAGTATTGGAATTTAATTTAAAAAAGCGGTCAAGAAAAGTAATTGATTCTTTAGTAAGCCAAGGTTCCATAATACTCAATATAACAGTTTACGAGTGTTTTCGCCAACTTGAGCTGATCACTTGGAATTTTACAGGAACTTGAAATGGCGTTTTTTTAGTACGATTTTTTATGGCATGTGCAATATGTGTTATATAATAAACAACAAAAGTAACTACCATGGGGGAAACTACATACTTCATCATTCCGTTCACCCAAGAATAGCGCGTTTGTAATCTCTTGCTAGTGAGGAGCATGTCAACTATTGAAATAAAGACTTCAAGGGCAGTATGCCCTATACCCAATGCGAGGAAAAAAAATAAAGAAAAGCGTAAAAAATGACTCATAAGAATAACCTCCATTAATCTTACTGTGTTATTAATTTAAATTCTATCAAAAATATACAATTTGTCAATATTTTTAGAATTAAACCCGGGTGCCGCTATTGAAGGGGAGAACCTCTGTGTAAAAAATTGTAAAATTGTAATTTTGTGCTATTCTGGGTAAAGAATGAGTATTAGATACCTAAAAAATGGAGGTTTTAATGGTTTCTAAAAAAAATAAAATAAGTATATGTATATGTCTTTTTGCTGGATTTACCCTATCAGAGGGTATGTACAGTGACTTAGGGCGGCGTTTGCTTGCAAAAGTGCGCCAAACGGTGGAACGCCATCCTGTGGCTTCTGCAGCTTTTGCGGTAGGTTCAGTAGTTATTATTAGCAAAATTGTCCGCGCATATATGGCCGAAAGAAATCGGCCTGTTGGTGTAGCTGTTAATCCTACGCCATTACCTGCTGTTGATACTGCAACGCTTGACGACGCTCAAGGTGCCGTTGATATTGATTTGAGTGTGCGTACACCAGTAGCACCAGTTAATAAGCTCACTGATAGTGCAGCAGATGCGGGAGTGCCCGATATTATAAGTTTTTTAATTGACGAGTCTGTAAAAGCAAGTGGCTATGCACGTGCAAAAGGTGCTGCACACAGAGAATTAGCAGATGAACGTGCTGGTGTTGCTGCAGCAGAAAAAGCAGCTCAAGCTGACGCAGATGCGCGAGCTATTTTAGATGATATGCTTGACGCAGAGCTTGCTGAGCAAGCACCTGGTATTGTACGTGAAAGTTATGTAGAATTGCAGGTGCAAGATATTCAAGCAAGACAATTAGCGCAAGAGCAACCAGGCGCGCAGGCTGATCCTCTTCCTGCAAGTCAGTCACTTATGAGCGATGATGGCTTTACTCTGGTTGAGCATGATCCAGATTGTCGAGAGTCGGATGTAAGCCCCAGTACAGAAGCAAAAAATGTATTGTTAATTGAAGAAAGTAAAAAACGGGGCGGAAAATATTTAGCACAGTTATGGCTCGGGTTACCAGGATTAACTATACCGACACCAGATGCGTCGTCATACAAAGCAGGGGATGCGCAATTTGTGCAAGCTGTTATTGATATTATTTGGTATTTGTACGAAGAAGCAGCGCAAAAAGGTGAAGGTTTTGATGAAGGTACCTTTATTTTAAAAGATCCTGACTTTAGGTTATTTAATACGTTATTACAGTATGTAAAACTCTGTGATCCGACGACCTGGGAAAAAGAAAAATATCACTCAGAATGTTACGCATATTGTCGTGCTTCGAGTCATTTAAAAGAATATTATACAGCAACCAATCAAGAGAAATTGCATCATTATGGCATTTATCCAAGCATGAAAGGCTTAACGCCGTTGCCTGCGCATAAACAGCATATTTTCTTTGGTATGGTAGATCCTAAAAAGCAACTTATTTTTATAAAACCCGAAAATGCTGGTTTATCAACACAAGAAATAACAAGGCATATCGCCGAACTTGCGCGCAGTATTGCAGTAAAAGCAATAGGGTCTCAGTACGACGATGCGCCAAACTTTAGAAAAGAGCGAGTACCTTCTGCGTTACGTAAAGCGTTTATTGCAGCATGTCCACAAGAGAAGCTTAAATTTGAAGGGCTTGGCATACAACATATGGTACAAATAGGATTAATGCATGAGAATAAAAAATTACAACAATTAGCACGCGAATGCCATGTGCGATACGATCATATTCCTTTACGCATGGGACGCGAAGTGATTATAACGCCGCAGGATATAATTTTGGCTGTGGTGCATTCTATGCACGATGTTGCTCCAGAAGCAGAAGTAAGTACCATGGAGGCTATATATGACCAGTATATGGTAACCAAACAATGCATTCGTGCATTAAAACAAGGTGCTGAAGTATCTAAAAATAAAGAATCACTTCGTGAGGCATATAAAAAACTAGAAGCATTACTATGCGAGGCACACTTCGGGGGCCCGTATAGTCAAATGAAAGACCAACTAAGCCGTTATTGCGCATTGCTTGATATTTTTTACTATGCAGCATCTGATTCAGCATTAATAGAAAATTTTATGCTCTATGAATATTTGTTAGAAGATGTCTTTGCGCAAGAATTACCGCGATGCTTGCGCGAAAATATCCAACGTCGAGAACTCTTACTGAGTAAACGTGCGGCAGTGACCGAAGTAGGTATGCGTTGCCAAGAATATATCGATGCAGTTATTGCAAAAACGCAATTCAAATTAAACGATACTATAGGGAAAATTTCGCCTGAGGCGCATGCGATTTTAGTGAAACTTTTTGATGAATATGATGGAGTTCGTAAAGTGTTACGCGATTCACGATCATTAGGGGTTATTGATGATGCATTAAGGCCCGATGAAGAACATTTTATGCTCACCACCATTGTTACCGCATTAAAAGAAAGACTAGTAATTCTAGCACAGCGTTTTGATACTACACAATTGGACGAAAATAATGCGTTGTTATCAAGAGTATCAACAGAAATAGTTGATTATTTTATGAGTGTGGTACGTACAGATTTACTTCGCATATGTGGTAAAAAATCTACGCGTGATGCTCACCAGTATCATGCGCGCGTAACTCACGATTTACAAATAGCGCTGCAGGCAATTGTTGATGAAGCGGGTACTGCATGCACAGAGCGCCTTTTTGGTAAAGCCGATGCGCTAATACAAAACTCACCTCGTACACAAGAATTGGATGAACGTCAATTTAGAGAGCACTTTCAACAAGCATTTGCGCAAGACAAAGAAATACAACGCATGGTCATTGAGCAATGGATTATGGCTTTTAGCAAAGAAGAATCGTTTATTGATTGTGCTGAGTCCGAAGAAGTTGAACTACAAAAACTTATGCAAAAGCGATGCGATAGTTTTGCTCTGTTATGTAGTAAAGAGGCAGGAGCGTTAACTATATACACCCTCGAACAAGCAGCCTTAGATTATGAACTAGCCTTAAAAGCAAAACTTATGCAAGTAGCGCCTCTTGCGAGTGACGCGGGTACTACGGCTCTGGCTATGGCAGGAGATGCGATGCAGAGATGGATTGGTTGGTTTAGACAACAAGAAAAACTCGGATAAATAAGAAATATACTCAGAGGCCCTGGATTCTTCTGTTTTCCAGGGTTTTTGTATTTAGAGTTAGTTTTTGTCGACAAAACTTATTTTTATCGATATAATATAAAAAATAGATAAATCTTCAAGAGAGACATTATGGAAAAAAAAGTTATTTTTACTACTGAAAGTACGCTAACACAGCAATGTTACGAGCAATTACAGAGTGATATTATCGAAGGGCGCTTAAAGCCCGGGGAAAAGCTAAAAGTTGAACCGATAAAGCAACGGTTCTCCATAGGTCAAAGCCCGATACGCGAGGCTCTCTCGCGCCTGGTATCGGTTGGTCTGGTTGAAGTAGAAGACAATAAAGGGTTTAGGGTAGCAGCGGTCTCAGAGGCAGACGTGCGCGATACCTATGCCATTTATACACTTATCGAAACGAGTGCTTTGCGTATGGCTATTGAGCGCAGTGATGCGCTGTCAGAAGCCTTAATCGTTGCTGAACTCTATAAATTATCGCTTGTCGAAACAGATAAGCCGGTCTCGTATGCGATATGGGGTGAGCGTAATTACGCTTTTCATTATGCGCTTATTGCTGGGTGCAAATCACCAATCTTGCTTGAAATACGCAAAAAAATATATGCCAAATTTGATCGCTATTGCCGTATCGCTTTTGGTATGCGCCAAGATACTCTCGTTGTTAATCATACAGAGCATGCAGAGCTTGCTGAAGCGGTGTTAAAAAAAGATGCAAAAAGAGCAATACAACTTATGACGTATCACATAAACGATGCATTAGAAGATGTTATTAAAAAACTAAAAGAACAGGAATTATTATGAAAAATGCATTGTTACGCATACTGCAGTACACGGGAATGCCACGCGCTAAACTGATGTTTGCTGTTGTGTGTTCGATACTTAATAAAATATGTGATATTGTCCCAGAAATACTTATTGGTATAGCGATAGATGTTGTGGTTAACCAACACAATTCTATTGTCGCTAAAATGGGAATCGCTAACCCGGTCAATCAGCTGTATGCTGTGGGCGCGCTTACTGCAGTGTTATGGATATTAGAATCTGTTTTTGAATATCTGTATACAATTACGTGGCGTCAAATTGCGCAATCTATACAACATATGGTACGCTTACAGATGTATGCGCGCATTCAAGATGCCGATTTTACGTATTTAGAAAGTAAAACAAGCGGTCAATTATTAAATACGCTCCAAGAAGATGTCAGTGAGCTGGAGCAGTTTTTAAGCCAAGGGCCCAATGCCATTATACAACTTACCGTTAATATTATTGTAATGGGTACTATATTTATGTACCTTTCACCTGTGCTTGCATTAGTTGCGTTTATACCCATTCCATTTGTAATTGGCATAGCTTATTATTTTCAACATAAAATGGCGCAAGTATATACTGCAGTGCGTGAGACAATGGCAAACCTAACAAGTCATATAGCACATCGTTTACATGGTATTGCAACGATTAAAAGCTATACTATGGAACAGTATGAGTTAGAAAAACTGCGCGTAGAAAGCAATAAATACCAAGATGCGCATCACACCGCCAGTATGGTAAGCGCTCGCTATATCCCCTTAGTGCGTATGGCAGTTATGGCAGGGTTTATTGGCGCATTAATTGTTGGTGGGTTATATGCATTACACGGCTACATTCCAATTAATTGGTATGCAGCGTTGGTATTCTTAACACAGCGCTTTTTGTGGCCATTTACTGAAATTGCTACTATTACAGACACGTACGAAAAATCGCTTGCGGGTGCCCGCCGCGTGCTCGAGATATTAGAAACACGCCCTACGATTACGAGTGGCAGTCAAGCAATACACGGCACCGTTGGGGCTGTGACTTTTAAAGATGTTTCTTTTGGATATACGCAGAATAGCTTAATTTTTAATAAGCTTAATATAACTATTCCTGCAGGTAAAACAGTAGCATTTGTGGGCAGCACTGGCTCTGGTAAAAGCACTATGGTAAAATTATTACTGCGCTTTTACGAAGCGCTCAGTGGTACTATATCGCTTGATGGTAATGCCATAAAAACATTATCACTTGCAAACTTACGCCAAGCTATTGGCTTGGTAAGTCAAGAAGTATACATTGTCGATGGTACTATCGCTGACAATATTGTGTATGGCACTCTGCATGCAACACGCGACGACGTTATTGCAGCTGCTAAAATGGCGCAAGCGCATGACTTTATTGCAGCATTGCCGCAGGGGTATGACACGGTTGTCCGTGAGCATGGCAAAAATCTTTCGGGTGGCCAACGGCAACGGCTTGCTATTGCGCGCGCGATACTTAAAAAAGCGCCGATACTTATTTTTGATGAAGCTACTTCAGCAGTTGATAACGAAACCGAAGCTGCTATTCAAAAATCAATCACAACGTTAAGTAGGGATCATACGATTATTATTATTGCGCATCGTCTTTCTACAGTGCGGAACGCTGATATGATTTGCGTGCTTGATAAAGGGGCGCTTATTGAATCGGGTACGCATGATGAGCTTGTACACAAAAATGGTGCATATGCTCGGTTATATGCTTTGCAGCAATAAATAATTTCTTGCAAAACTATAAAGCTCTTGGATATGGTTTATAAAAATTACTACTCAAGGACCTGTTATGAATACAATACAAATGCCAAAATCTGCTGTCTTTTGGTACCAACAACCATTTGACCGATTACCTGCGTTACAAAAGGATATAAAAACAGATTTTGTTGTTGTAGGCGGTGGTATTGCGGGGTTAATGGCAGCATATCATGCACGTAAGCGCGGGTATTCAGTAGTATTATTAGAAAAATCGTATTGTGGCGCAGGTGCCTCAGGAAAAAGCTCTGGGTTTATTACGCCTGATTCGGAATGGGAGCTTTCTCATTTCGAGCATAAGTTTGGCGCGCAAAAAGCAAAGCGACTATGGGAATTTGCTATTGCTGGTTGCCACGAAATTTTAGATAAAATTACTACTTATGGCATTGACTGTGATTATCAAAAGCAAGATACGCTTATTGTGGCGTTAAATAATCGGGGCTTTGCGCATCTTAAAGAAGAAGATACCTATCGCAAGAAATCGGGATACGCTAGTACCATGTACACCACAGAAACACTCAAAACAGCCTTGGGTGCACAAGGATATTGTGGTGGGGTACAATATGGTGATACCTTTGGTATTAATCCCTATGCATTTTGCCAAAAATTTAAAAATATACTTATTGAGTACGGAGTTTTGGTTTTTGAAGATTCACCGGTGCATGAAATACAGGAGAATTCTGTGGCCAGCAACGGTCACACTATACGGGCAGAACAGGTGATTATGTGTGTTGACCGCTGGGCGCCAGAAATATCATGCTTTAATGATGAAGTCTCGTATGTACAAACTATTTTAATGGCATCTAAACCTTTAGCTGCTGAGCATGTCGCCCAATTATTCCCTATAAACCCTGCAATGGTATGGGATACCGGGTTATTATATACGTATTATCGGCTTACCGGCGAAAATAGATTGTTGCTTGGTGGGTCAGATATTCTTAATACGTATACTACGCAAGAACAATGGCAGGCGAATCGCATTATACATAAACTACAAAATTATTGGGCTCACCATTTCCCTCAAATAGCGGTAACTTTTGACTACGCGTGGCCGGGGCTCATTGGCGTCAGTAAAGATATTATGCCCGTTGCAGGATTTGACTGTGTGTATCCGTCAGTATATGGCATTGGAGCTGCATCAGGATTACCCTGGGCAGCGCGCTTAGGACGCTATAGTATTGAGCGTATTGTCGATAATAATACAGAGTTCGATGAATATTTTTCACCAAAAAGAGATTTCCCTATTGGATCACTAGTGCAGTCAATTATCGGCAAAAAATTAGCTTTTATGCTTTCGCATGGTATTACCGAATTTTTTTGATATTTCTTACCGTTGTATATAATAAAAAAGAAACAACTCTTATGCATAGATACCTGTTTATTGCATGTCAATTTCATCCAGAATTTCAAAGCAAGCCGTATAACGCACAACGGGGGTAATTCTTTTCTTGTTTTTTTTGGCGTCCGTGCAGTATATTTCTTTTAGAATAGAACAATAAATACATACTCAAAGCCAAAAGGGGGCTTGATGTATCTAAGGGGGATAGTTCTGGGATTTTGTGTATTTATTTTTTTAAATGCCGATGGTTGTTTATGTAGCAAATCCCGCACCATACGACATCTTGATAAAGCGGTTAAGCGTAGACAGCATGCGAAAATTTTAGAAATTCTTGATAGCAACATAAATGTATTGTCTTGTCGGAGAAGTAAAGCGCATTGTATAGAAAATATGTTGCTGTATAAAGGTTTATCTGTCGAAAGGGAGTTTCGTAATTCTTTGCATGATGTAGGGCTTGAGGAAAAAGCCCATCGGTGTGATAGGGAGCTTTTAGATTTAATAGAGCTAGGATTTAGAACGCATTACCAAAATCATATTCAATGGTATTGGCATAACGATCCTGAACGTGACGCTCTACAAATTATATTGCGGTGCGATAATATAAAATTATTTACTTCTTTAATGACCTATTCTCCTGCAAGAGATTATATTACATCCCATGAAGGACGCGTATTCTTTGGGCGTTTTGCGCATGGTACTATTTTAGAAAAATATAAAGCTTTACGAATTGTTAGAATACAAGAGCCAGCGTCCGCACCGAGTTAAGGCAATAATTGTTTAAGGGCCACGAGGGGGTTGCTGTGATTAAATATCGCGGAAGCAGCAGCAATATAGGTAGCACCATGAGCCACCACAGTTTTTATATTATCGTGCGTAATGCCGCCATCAATAGCGATAGAAAACGAGGCCTTGCATTGTTTTTTAAGCGCAACAAGATCATCAAGCTTATGGAGTGTTGCAGGCAAAAACTGCTGGCCAGAAAATCCTGGCTCTACCGACATAATAAGTACATGGCCTAGTTGGGTAATAAAAGGCTCAATAACGGTTACTGGTGTGGAGGGTTTTAGCGCAATTCCTGCATGTAATTTTTTTTGTGCACAACGGTGTAGGAGCTCTTTAAGTTCTGATAAACTGCATGACTCGTAATGGAACGATACGAGATCATTAGTATGCACATTAAGGCGCTCAAAAATAAATGTGGGGTTGGTAACCATTAAATGCACCCAGAGTTGTTTTTTGGTTGCCATGCGTAATGCCGTTACAAAAGGAGGTCCCCAGGTTAAATTGGGCACAAAATGGCCATCCATAATATCGAGATGAAAACCAGCGCAATGGGGAGCAAAAGTCGAAACTGTTTTTTGAAGATTAAGTAAATCACTAGAAATCAGAGATGGGTATAGGTTTGTCATAGTGGCCCAATCAGAGGGATTCGACAAGCTCACCATACTCGGCCGCTCACCCTGAGCCTGTCGAAGGGCATGAGCAGAGCCGTTGATTGAATCTTACATTATTTTTGCAAAAAATCTGAGTCAGTTATTATAAACTATTGCACTCTTTTTTGTTTGCAGTATACTGATCTTAGTAAGTTTTTATATATAAAGTAAGTAGGAGGATTGAGCAATGTTTGAGAAGTTCCGTCCATTAGGCGATCGCGTCCTTATTCAGCGCATTGATGCGCAAGAGGAAATGACTGCAAGTGGTATTATTATCCCCGATAGCGCTAAAGAAAAAGCACAAACGGGTAAAGTACTTGCAGTGGGTACTGGTCATCGGAATGCAGAAGGGGTGATAACCCCTCTCCATGTTAAAGTGGGAGACACGGTATTTTTTGGTAAATATTCTGGTACCGAAGCAGGCCGCGATTTGTTAATCGCTCGTGAAGATGAGATTCTGGGCGTTATTGAAAAATAAAGAATTAAATAAAAGGTAAAATATGGCAAGTAAAAAAATAGTTTTCGGTGCGGAAGCTCGCCAAAAAGTTGGCCTGGGCGTTGATGCATTAGCAAACGCAGTTAAAGTGACACTGGGGCCCAGAGGCCGTAACGTGGTATTTCAAAAATCATTTGGTTCACCGGCAATCACCAAAGATGGGGTGAGTGTTGCAAAAGAAATCGAATTATCTGATGCGTTAGAAAATATGGGCGCGCAAATGGTACGCGAAGTAGCAAGTAAAACAGCAGACGTTGCTGGTGATGGCACCACCACTGCGACAGTTCTTGCACAAGCTATTTTCCGAGAAGGTAACAAATATGTTACTGCAGGCGCAAACCCTATGGAATTAAAACGGGGTATCGAAAAGGCGGTGTTTGCTGCAGTCGAAGATATTAAAACTCGTTCTAAAAAAATAAGTAGCAAAAAAGAAATTGAGCAAATTGCGGGTATTTCAGCAAACTCTGATACCTATATTGGCGAACAAATTGCCCAGGCAATGGATCGTGTAGGCCGTGATGGCGTTATTACCATCGAAGAGGCTAAAGGTATCGACAGTGAATTAGAAGTTGTTGAAGGGATGCAATTTGACCGGGGTTATTTATCGCCCTATTTTGTAACCGATTCAGAAAAACTTGAAGCGGTATTAAGTGATCCTGTAATTTTGATTTACGAAAAGAAAATTGCAAGCATGAAGAGCTTGCTCCCTGTTCTTGAACAAGTAGCAAAAGCGGGTCGCTCATTACTTATTATTGCTGAAGATATCGAAGGCGAAGCCTTAGCTACGCTGGTGGTAAATCGTTTACGGGGTACACTGCAAGTTGCTGCAGTAAAAGCGCCTGGTTTTGGTGATCGTCGTAAAGCAATGCTCGAAGATATTGCGGTATTAACCGGTGGTAAGCTTATCTCTGAAGATTTAGGCATTAAGCTCGAAGGTGTGCTATTAACAGACCTTGGTCGCGCTAAAAAAGTGGTGATTACGAAAGATGACTGCACCATTATCGAAGGTGCGGGTGCATCAGAAATGATTAAAGCGCGTGTAATGCAAATTAAAGCGCAAATCGAAAACACTACCTCAGATTATGATAAAGAAAAAATGCAAGAACGTCTTGCTAAGCTTTCTGGCGGTGTAGCAGTTATCCGTGTTGGTGCTGCAACCGAAACAGAAATGAAAGAAAAAAAAGATCGTATCGAAGATGCATTGCATGCAACGCGCGCAGCGGTCGAAGAAGGTATTGTTCCTGGCGGTGGTGTAGCGTTATTGCGTGCGCAAGCAGCAGTAAATGCATTACAATTACAAGCCGATGAAAAGCTTGGTGCACAAATTGTTGCACGAGCATTAGAAGAGCCATTACGTATTATTTCCTCAAATGCTGGGTACGAAGCGTCAGTTGTGGTAAACACCGTGCGTACGTCATCAGATAATAATGGTTTTGATGCAAAAAATGGTGAATTTGTTGATATGGTGGCAGCAGGTATCATTGATCCTGCTAAGGTAGTGCGCTCTGCATTACAAAATGCTGCGTCTATCGCGTCACTTATCTTAACAATGGAAGCAGTTATTGCTGATATTCCAGAAGATAAAAAAGAACTAGCAGCTCCTCATGCCGGTGGCATGGGCGGTATGCCTGGTATGTATTAATTTTTATAAGAGCCCCGAGAAATCGGGGCCTTTTTATTTTTATGGTATACTTATGCTGTTTTTTCACCGTGTATAAGGAGTATCATCTATGAAGTTTTTTGTACTATTGTGTATAAGTTTGTTCTATAGCGCACTTTGGAGTTGTTGCTGTGTGCGCGATACACATGTCGTCACCCGCATTTCACTTGCTATTCGAAGTAAAAATGTCCAGGAAATTAAAAGAAATACGCCAGAATTTCAACAATATGTGTATGATAATGTTACTAATACGGATGTGCAATGGCAAGCAGCGGCAATAGCGCTCTGGGCTGACAACGTAGATTTGTTAAAACAAGTATTAAGGTGCCTAAAACCTAATGATAGGCATCCCCAAACTAATAAGCCATTATTGCTGATGGCCGTAGAGGCTGCATGTTATAATGCAGATGCCATAGAATGCCTAAAGCATTTATTAAAAGTATGCGATGTACGAGTATGTTCTTATAAATTGCCCTCTAAGCTCTGTACCGAAGCTGCTTATAAGCGACACTCTTTATTTGGAGCGCGGGAAGATTATAAATGGTATAAAACTAAGAGAAACAGTACATTTGTTGGCCCGCGCGAATACGCGTCTTACAAAAAATGTGATACCGTTGAGCAGTTGTTAACTACCAATGATGTCCCATTGTATGGTGCGCTCGTTTTGCGAGATTCAGTGGCAGTTCGGTTACCTCAGTTTGAGTCTGCTCCTATTAGCCCAGATCAGGTAGCAAGAAGCCAAGATATTTAAATAAGAATTGACACTTTTTGTTGATATGTTAACATTTACGATGTTGTTACAATTGTTTAATGTTCACACCATAATTTGTGGAGTTTTTTTATGAAAAGAATGTCTCTTGTTGCTTTAGCTACAGTTATGACTTTTGGCGCACTTAAGGCAGAGGATGCTGTTGCAACTCCTGCTGTAACCACAGCTGCTGAAGTTGCTCCTGCATCTACACCTGCTCCTGCAGCTTCTACTGAAGCTAAGATTACACCAGTTGCTGCTGAAGTAAAATCTGGCATGTTTGCAAATGCGTGGGGTTCAGTAAAAGGTGGCGTTTCTACCGTTTACAACACAACTAAAGCAGGCGTTTATGTGCCGTTTACTAAAAACAATGCTAACTGGGCAAACTTTGGTAAAACAGCTGCTGTAGGTCTTGGCCTATACGTTGGTTACAAAGTGTACAAAGCAATTTGTGATGAAAACAAATGCTGCGTAAGCAACCGTAAGTAAAAATTTTTTACCGACTGTTTTATAAACAGTACGATTAAAGTTTAAAGAGGAGTGTTTTTGGCACTCCTCTTTTTTTGCTTTAAATGCGCCATTTATTGACGAAAACTGTTTTTTTGTTAAAGTAGCAATTGACGTTTTTGAGAAATTATATTTTTCTTATAAGTTTTTATGTGGGATTTTTATGAAAATAAATAAAATAATGGTATTTGCACTGTGCATGGGCTCTTGTGCATTACAGCATGTTTCTGCAATGGGTTTGGGTAGAGGAGCAAAGGCTGTAATAGGGATTGTAAAGTATGTATTTTTTGATGCATGTCGACGTACAAAAAAAATAGAAAGAGTTGCCGAGCTTCCTAATATACATCCCGAAACTGTGCAAGCGCAACGAGATGTAATGGCAGCGCCCGATGTAACAGCACAGTCAGGTCAGAGTACACTATTACAAAAAGTTCCAAGTCACCAATCAATATCTTCATTAGTGGGAAAACCAATGGGCACTCAGCGTAAAGCAAGCATTGCTTCCAGCCAAAGTAGCCATAGCACTAGCGCTGATTTGGATCAACGTGAAGCAGCCTTGAGAGTTGGCATAATCAATGTGATGGCTATACAGGCTATGACAGCCGCACCAACTTCAGCAGTGGCAGCGGCGACTAAGATTCAATCATTGGTGCGTGGTTATTTGGTGCGCAAACAGTTACAAAGAGCTTTGCAAGCACACCAAGCAGCAACGTCAATGCAGCCGGATATAGGGGCAGGTGTGGGTGCAAGCGAACGTCAACGAGAACTTCAGGTTAACACGCCGGAGCCAGAGGTTGCTCCTGAGGTACCAGCTGCTCATAAGTCTATCTTTACAACCAAAAACTTTGTCATTGCCGCAGGAGTTGCTGCCGTTTGTTACAACTGGAATGCAATTCAAGCATGGTGGAATAATGGTAAAGCGCCAAAAGTTGATGCAGTTGCACAAGAGCTTATTAATGCTCAAGTTGCAGTAAAAGTAACTGAAGAAGCGCAAGAAGCACCGGTAGAAGTTGTTTCAATAAAAGCGTAAATAATACTTTTAAAAAAAAGTAATGCAAAACGGCGTGTTTTTAACGCGCCGTTTTTTATTGTTGAAAATTATAATTACATTAACGCATACTATAAATGAGTTTTTTGAGCGCGCACTATTTCTCATAGAATATTAAAATAATTTTTTGTTGTTCAGTTTTAAAAAAAGGGGCTTTTATGGGACTGATCAAAAATATAATACATACTACGCTCTGGTGCAGTATAATTGGCTTAATCCATGCCGGCGGGTGTACCGGTAAAGAGCTGCGCAGCGAGTCTGCTCCGCCGCGTTTGCAAAGTAAAGTTGCACCACTTACAACGGTGGTGCAACAACCATTACCAATAAAGCCTGCTGTATCGGCGCCGCTTGCGCCAGCAACGCACGGTAATGCTGCACCTATTGCAACTGCGGTAGTAAGGCAGCAGCCAGCTCCGGTGGCTGCTATGCCAGCATCGGTGCCAGCAGGTGTAGTAAATGTCGCGCCAAAGCCGGTAGTAACAATGTCCGATACGGGGGCAGGGGTAAGTATGCCCGTTACTCCGCCAGCAGATGTTACACCACAACAGCCAATGCCTGTAGGGGGAGATGTTTCGTTTATACATGATCCTCGCGTGAAATGGGGGGCAGCTTTATTTATTATTTGGTGGTATTGGAATTCAATCAAAAAACAGTTGGAACCAAAGAAAGAGGATGAAGAGAATGCTCTTACAATGCGATCGTCTCCAAAAAAAGTAGTTCAGCTGCGGGTTGCTCCTAAAAAACAAGAATAAAATTATACGTACAATATTTTTTTTGAAAATATTATGGTACATTGCCTACGGTATAGACTATATCGTAGGCAATTTTATTTTTATGAGCATAAAAAAGAAAGGGTTACAAAATGTACACGATAAATAACAAGATACTCTATGGGTTCCTGGGGATTAGTATGCTGCTCTGCACGGCATGTATGAGTGGTATGCAGGGTAAACCGAGAATCAGTGCACCTTTCCATAGAAGAAAATCAAGTAAACCATTGAATGTACAACCAGGAGCAATGGCTCCAGCTATCGTCATTGCTCCGGCTAGTTCTGCTGTAGTGCGTTCTCAAACTTCGCCGCAACGAGCGCCCACATCAGTGGAAGTAGTTGCTGCAGTAGCACCGAGTGATAGCCCCGCACCTGCATCTCGTCCTAGTAGTCGCGGGTCACAGCGTTCGCAATTGACACAACAAGATCGTTCACTACCTGATGCATCACCCTCGAGCATGTATCCGCGCGTAGATGCTTCACAGAGCCCAGTAAGTCCTGCCAGTGATGATTCTGCTTTAAAACGAACAGCTACCAGTCAATTTAGGCCAGTAACACCTACACGCGAACAAGTACAAGAGAAGCAAATGGGAGACCACCCAAGCCACCCAGTAAGCCCCGCTTTACATGAAGAAGCTGCGCCAGAGCCGGTGCGTGCTCCAAGCCCTCACGTTCCTGTATCTCCTAAAGGCCTCGATGAGCAGGCGCCGGTACCCGGGTCTAACAATCAATCGCTGTTGACTTTTAGGAATGTAGCCCTTCTTACGGGAGTTGCGGCTGTTTATTATAACTGGGATGCTATTAAAGCATGGTGGAATGGTGATAATAAACCAAAAGAAGATCCCGTTGCGCAAGCGCTGATTAATGCTCAAGTAACACCAATAGAAGTAAAATAAAAAGAAACTATTTTTAAAGGGCGCTTATACACGAGTGCCCTTTTTTATTCTGGTAACTTAAACAATGATAAATAAATGCATCTGGCCGTAAAAACTCTTTAGCGATATACCAGTTTTGCTATAGTTTGCATAAGTTCAACAGCTTCGTTAAAAGGGCGCTGATAAATATTGCGGCCTACTGCGCAGCCGGCTGTTTTGCCGGTAGTAAGTTGTGCAGTAATTTCGTCAATAAATTGGTACTTGTCAGTTAGTTTTCCGCCTGCGCAGAGAACTTTTGTATTCCCTGCACTTTCGGTGGCTATACGTAAGAGATCTGCACTTGTTTGTGTAGCGGTGGCTTGCGGTGCATTTAATTTTACAAAGTCAGCGCCGAGGCATGCACCAACGCCTGCAGCGCCCGCTATTATTTTTGAATCACGTTCTTGTGGTACATAGTTTCCGCGGGGATAAATCCATACCATGGCAACGAGGCCCTGTAAATGTGCATGGTAAACCGCTTGAGCTGCTTCGTGCAGCATAGTATGCTCATTGGTGCTACCAAGGTAGAGTGTGTATCCTATAGCACGAATATTAAGCCCTGAGTGTTGTTGGAATTGTACCACGTCGTTTACACTCCAGAGGGTAACCGACAAGGGATCTTTTTTATCTTTGGGAATTATGTCGGTTTTTGAATTTAGTTTTATAACATAATTGATGTGGGGATATTTTTTGCCATAGCGGTTTATAAGGCCTAATTGTGTCGCAAATCCACCGGAGTAACCAGTTTCTGCTAACGTAAAAAGATATTCGGGATTATTGGCTGCTGCGGGTATTGCGGGGCCAAAAAAATCTTTATTGAGGTGTTCTATTTTTTGATCACCAGCAAAAATAAATACATTGTTTGTATTTTTGGTGAGTGCTGTGTAATTTTCGATAAATAAAGCCTTTTTGTTTTCTGGTACAGCAGCAGGAACAAGAATCATGAGTATCCTTTCTCAAGAGTATGATATGCGTTGAGTATACTATGGATAGGTATAAAAAAATAAATAGATTGTAGGGATGTTTATTTAGTATTTTGTTATTTTTTTAAAAACTCTATATTTTGCTCGTATTATTTTTGTAAAATCTATAATAGAAATAGTAGGAGCATGTAATGAAGTATGCAGTGCTGTGTTTGTTGTTTGTCTCTATTGCTGCACAATCAGAAGATTGTCGCAGGGAATATGTGTATTGCCGTGCACAAGCGCATGCAACGGAAGGGCATTTTTATAAAAAGTTGAGTGCATGCGAAAAAGAATATCGTGCGTGTAAAAAAGATAGGTGTTGTCGGCCATATGAATGGTACGATTCATATTATTTCTTGGGGTAATATCCCATTAACCTCGTCAAACCACCTTATACATGGTCATTTGCAGCAATAATCGCTGGAGTCCTTCCAGTCGGGCATAGCTCGTGAGGTATTAACATTTTTTATTAGAAATCTGGTTTATATAATAAAAATGGTATGTTATAAAATTTTGTCGTGAATGAGGAGCTTTTGGGCAATGGCTTCAAAGAGAGGGGCTGCGACGGTGGAGGCGTAGATGTGGTGCTTTTGTGCAGCTTCTTTAATAAAAGTAACAATAACGCGTTTATAATCACCTTTTTCTATAATGCCCGAAAAGGTAAAAATAGTGTGGTCTTGCGCATAATGTCCATCAACAAGCAGGTTTGCTGTCCCTGTTTTGCCTTTAACCGTGTAGCCATTAATATGGGCTTTTTTAGCCGTACCTTGTGTTACTGTTTTTTGTAAAATTGAGTGTATAATTGCCATAGTTTCGGGACTATATAATGGCTTTTCTGATAAAAAACGTATTGGCTGGGTTAATAAAAGCCGCGGTTGCACGGGGACACCATTATTTGCGATCATGCAAAATGCGCAGGCAAGTTGTAAAAGGGTGGCACTTACTTCGTAACCAAATGATAACGACATAGGTGATTGGGCAGTCCAGCGTTTTGGGGGATTAATAAAGCCCGATTGTTCTCCAGGGAATACGATTCCTGTTTTTTTGCCAAAGCCACATTTTTTATAATGGTCATATATTTTTGGCCCTAAGCGAAGCGCAACTTTAGCAGTACCAATATTGTTCGACAATTCGATAACTTCTTCGAAGGATATAACGCCGTGTGGTTTGGTAGTACCAATGCGTACCCCATTAATGTGCGCATTACTCGTATTTTCGCAGTCGATTAATTCATCGGGCGTTACTACCTTTTCTTCGAATGCGGCAAGTGCTGCAAATATTTTCATTACCGAGCCCAATTCATATGCTTCGGTAATAACTTTATTTTTAGTTTTTTCTAAATCTATAGTTTGTGTATCATACGGATTAAATGATGGATACGATGCCATAGCAATTATGTCGCCAGTAGCAGGATCCATAACAATGATTGATCCTTCTGTTGAGCCATATTTTTTAACGGTTTCAACCAGCTCTTCGTATGCTAAAAATTGCAAAGTACTATCTAAGGTGAGATGTAACGGTTTACCTTCGTGTCCTTGTACCTTTGTTTCTTTTTTAAAGTAAAAATGGCCGGACCGTGCATCTTTTTTTAAAAAGAACGTGGACGGGGTACCACTGAGTTGTTTTTGGTATTGTAATTCGAGTCCAAATAATCCGTGATTATCAATATCGGTAATACCGATTAAAGGACCAGTGCAGACAAGTGGGTAAAATCTACTCGGCTCTTTAAGAAGATGAATTGGCTCAAGATGCGCATGAGTGATACGATCTACTAATGCGTTTGGTAATCGTCGTTGTAAATACATAAAATTGCTTTTTTTGTTTTTTGCAAGTCGTGCAAGTGCATGAGGGAAATGGTTTGTTAAAAATTGCTTTAGGGGATCGGTAAGAGTGAGGGTATTGGGGACAAGGAACGCTGCTAGCGAATCTTTATTAAGTGCCAAGGGTTGACCATGGCGGTCATATATTTCAGCACGCATAGGATGTTGAACAACGGTTCCTTGGTATTGTTGTTCGGCGAGGGTGTTAAAAAAAATATGCTGATAAATTTGCAAGCGATACAAATGTACGGCAATTAATAGATAGGCGGTTATAAAGCATAAAAAAATAATAATCATACGTGATTTTTGGGTGCGTATCATCGCCGTATCGCCTTTAATTGGAGTTTTTCCATTTTATTATTAAGCGCAAATTCTTTAATACTTTGTTTGTTCTTGAGCACGTGTAATTCATGAACAAGATTTTTTTTGTGCTCAAGTAATTCTTTTTTTGTTTTTTCGTATTTTTGCTTTTCGTACGAAAGCTGTATAATTTGGCTTTCTTTAAAGATATAAAAAAAGACAAAAAAGAGCTGCAATAGGCAAAAAAGGAGTATGAATGGATTTTTTTTCATAGTACTAGTGTACGAACTATAATAAAAATAATGCAAGAAAATATATGCAGGCCCCTCGAGAAATAGAGGGGCCTTTGTATTAAAAGTCGATAGAAGTACCAAAGTGTATTTGGCTAATAGGTTCTTTAGCGCGACGATTACGGTCAAGTTTAAACCCAACGTCGATACGTACGGGCGTTGGTACTGTTAAACGAACACCAATACCCACTGCATGACGATAATGAAAGTGATTATTACGAATAAGATCATCATTTAATAAGGTTCTATACGGTGCATCCCATCCTGCACCACCATCGTAAAACAAGATACCGCGCATTGAGCCATCTGCCATAATAGGGAAGATAAGCTCAGCGCTTAAACAAAAGGCTTTTTGTGCGCCAATAGAATCGCCAAACAATTGTGGTCCAATTTGTCCGAATAAGAATCCACGTACTGTTGCAGGGCCACCAATGTGGAAGAATTCACGATAGGGGACTGATCGAGACAATATGGGCGTAACGTATCCAAGGAATCCGCGTAAATGCAATATTAAATCATATTCATTAATAAGCGGTGTGAACCAATTAACATCTGCAACAAGCCTAAAGAAGCTATAATTATTAATACCTGTTGGAAACGCTACTTTAGCATTAATAGACCACAAATAACCACTGCTGGGGAAACGTGGGTGGTTACGATAATCTTGCGATATATTTGCGTTTAACCAAAAAATAGAGCCGGTGCGGAAAAGTTTATCGCACATAATTTGTAACTGGCTATTGAAAAATGGATTTTCTAAATTTGCACGCACGGGCGTTGGATATCTAATAGCGTCGTAGCCACTATCGAATATAAATTGTGTGTAATATAAGCGTGGTGCTTTAAAGCCCAAGTTAACGCGGCCACCATTAACAAATTCAACGGGTGGTGATTGTACTTTGGTAAATTCGTCATACGTGGATCGACGATGATAGAAGTCGCCACCGAGGAATAATGGTCTATCAAATGCCCATGGATTAGATACCGAGAACATTATATTACGGTCTTGTTTGGAGTACATACCGCTTAGGTTATACGAAATGCCGGTCCCTAAAAAGTTAATATCGGTTGCGTTGGCACTGATACTGAACGATTCGTTTGGCGATTTAATATCCGTGGGGGAACCACCAAAACCAATTTGTGCCGATGCACGACCCGTTTTAACTTCATTAAGCATTAAATCTAAGTCTGCCCGCTCATCATCAAGGCGAGTAATGCGCCAGTTAACCCCATTGCGTTGATCAAAATATCCCAGGCCTTGTACGCGATTTTTAGAATCGTCCATCGCTTTTGTTTTTGCTATTGATCCTTCGCTAAAGGTAATACTTCGGCGAATGACTTTATCTCGAGTTTTTTGGTTACCCATAATATTAATACGGTTCACCGTAATCTTGTTGCCTAAGTCAGTAATAAATTTCACCGAAACTGTTTTATTTTTTTGATCGGGCTGTATAGAAGGCATGACATCAGCATAGATATAGCCATATTCACCCCACATAAGACGTAATCGTTCCATGGCCTGGCGAATATATTCTTTTGAATACAGCATGCCTGGTCGCAATTGCAAGATACTCAAGATCTGTTCTTCAGTCATAATCTCATTGCCCGGGGCGCTCACCGAATCAATAGTATAAATATCGCCTTCGTCAATAATAAAGGTAAGAGTAAGATTTCTATTGCTGTCATACTCTTTTTCTATATCAACAACATGCCCTGCTAAGAACCCATTACTTTGGTAGTAATTCTCGATAAGATGCTTATCGTATTCGAGTGCTTCAGGATGATAGCTACCTGATTTATTCATAAAACCAAGGATCCAATCTTCGCGGGAGTACAGCAAATCCCGTAATTTTCTACCGGGTATATGATGGTTACCTTTAATAAAAATTCTTTTAATAAGAGTAGTTGTGCCTTCTTCTACTATAAAATGTACCCGTGCTTTGTGTTCGTCTACCGGGATCAGCGAGCCGGTAATAATAGTGTCATGATAATTTTTTTCAATGTATAATTTTTTAATTTGTTGAATAAGCCGTTCGAACTCTTCTGCATCTAATGTAGGGATTTCAGATAACTTTAGTTTTTTTTCGATTTGATCTTGAGGGAGATGTTTATTTCCTTCAAAGGTTATTGCTTCTATTTTCTTTTTTTCTTCGAGAATAATATGAAGGTTAATAAATCCTGGCTCGACATCTTCGCCATTGAGGGTAATATTTCTAAAATAGCCAAGACCATAGAGTGTTTTAATAAGTTGTGCTGATTTAGTAGCTTTAAACACATCACCAACATGATAGGGGATACGTGCTTCCACTGCATCGGTAGGAACTAAATGATTGCCCGTAATGATTATAGATTTAATACGTTTTGGGGCAGCGAGTGGCTGCGTTGTGGGAGCTTGGTTAAATGGTAACCCCGATGAGTTTATTTCATCCGGAAATAAACCAAAATCAAGCGGCCCCGGCTCACTATATGCAATGAGCGAGCTCAATAAAAGTATAAACGTACTACCCTTTTTTATCACATTCGACATTCTACACTCCAGCAGAAACATGAAGATTACTTATACTCTAGATGCACTTATGATACTATTTTTGCTAAAATTGACTAGGATATATCTCAAATTTACCTGAATCAGGAGATAACAGTGCTCGAAATTTTGCTGTCTAATACACTTTCTCAAGAAAAAGAGCTTTTTTCTAAAGCGACCGTGACACCGGTAAAATTATATGTATGCGGTATTACACCCTATGATTATGCCCATGTGGGGCATGGTCGTGTGTATGTTACCTTTGATGTGCTCTATCGGTTATTACGTACACTTGGGTACGAAGTACACTATTGCCGTAATTTTACCGACATAGATGATAAGCTGATTAATCGTGCACAAAAAGAACTTGGTGACGGTAGCCGATTTATTGAGATAGCGCAAAAATTTATCGATACGTACCACCAAGACATGGAGGCGCTCAATTGTTTACCCCCTACGTACGAACCACGGGTGACCCAAACTATTCCCGAAATTATTTCGTTAGTGCAAACGCTTATTGACCGTGGTCATGCGTATCAAGTAGGCAGTGATGTGTATTATAGTATAAATAGCTTTAAAGGGTATGGTAAACTATCAAAACGTACGTTAGAAGATATGGAAGCAGGCGCGCGTGTCGAAGTGCGCGAAGACAAAAAGAATCCGTATGATTTTGCATTGTGGAAAGGTGCAAAAGAAGCACCATATTGGGAAAGTCCGTGGGGGCCGGGACGCCCGGGGTGGCATATTGAATGTTCTGCTATGGTTAAAAAGTTTTTAGGCGATCACATTGATATCCATGGCGGTGGTATGGATTTAATTTTCCCCCATCACGAAAACGAAATTGCGCAAACTGAAGGTGCAACCGGCAAGCAAATGTCCCGCTTTTGGATGCATAATGCCTTTGTACGCATTAATCAAGAAAAAATGTCTAAATCGTTAGGTAACTTTTTTACCTTGCGTGACTTATTCGAAAAGTTTGACCCGATGGTCGTACGCTTTATGCTTTTACAACATCAGTATCGCAGTCCCCTAGATTTTTCGTTGACTGACCTTGAAGTTGCTCAAAAAACGTATCAGCGTTTGTGCAAAATGTTGTATCGCGAAAATACGAATATGTCATGCCAACCAAAGCGGGAACAAAAAAGTGGTCTTGCATTAAACCATGCATCACATATACTACCTGCGTTGTTCGAATTTTTGTGCGATGACTTAAATACTCCCGGCATGTTTGGTGTTGTTTTTGAGCATGCAGCTCGCATCCAAAGCGATGAGTCTGAGCGTGCTGCAGTAGCGGCATTTTTACAAGATATAGTAGGATTAACATTAGTACCTCTTGCTGAAAAACACGTGGAAATTACGCCAGAAATACAAAAACTGATTGATGAACGAGAAGCTGCTCGGTATACTAAAGATTGGGCACGGGCGGATGCGCTCCGAGAACAGCTCAAGGAGCTAGGATATGAAGCACAAGACAAAAAACAATAACTATTTTTATGAAAGAAAGAAGCGCGATGAAAAACTTTTTTTGTCTGAGTGCATTGGCACTAATGGGCATTTCTGCCGCAATGCAACAGCCTTCTCCTATGCCGCCGCTCCTTGAACCTACGATGTCGGGTTTGTACTTTGACATATGTCCCCACGTTTCTCCTGCAGAATGGGCTGCATATTGTGCACTGACTAGTTCAAAAGCTCCCACAAGTACTGTGCCTACCACTGATACGGCTGATATGCTAGAAAAATAATAGGATAAAAAAATAAAACGGTGATAGTATACTGGTGAATGAGGGGGGAATTGATATATTCCCTCCTCATTTTTTTAAGAATATTAGCCTAAATGTTTATATATTTTTGCCGTTAAGTCGTCTTTAGACATAGAGCCAGTTTCTTTACCTTTTAATTGACCGTTTTTAACAAAAATAAAAGTTGGAACAGATGAAATGCCAAATTTTATAGCAATTTCGCGTGCTTCATCAACATTTAATTCTGCAAAGATAAATGTATCTTTGAGTTCTTGCGACAGTTCTTCAAAAAGGGGCTTCATGTACTGGCAGGGGCCGCACCAGGTTGCAAAGGCATCAATAACAACAGGCTTTGTCGCTTGCAAAATTTCTGATTCAAAATTTTCGCGTGTTATAGTAATAATCATGTCAGTCTCCAATAAAAAGCTACTTTATAATGGTATAAAGTATGCACTGTGTTTTATAAGTCATCAATAGATTTATTGTTAGATTTATTATTTTTGTTCATTTTTTTGCATACTGCTGGATCATGATAATAATTTTCTGTAAGTGATTGTACGGGTTTGGCCTGTATTAACGCATGTATATTTGTTATCAGGATTATCAATAAAAATATTTTTTTGTTCATGCTCATGCTCCTCAATATGCTCATTTTTATATTAGTATGTGCAGCAAGAAGTTACTTCGTCAACTCAGTCAAATTTTCTGTCGTGTATTGTTTTTTTTTACCTGGCTGTCGTAGTATAAAAACAATGACACCAATTTTTTAAGTAAAGGATGTGCGTATGAAGCATTTACTCTTTATCAGTGCGTTTCTGCTGTGCAGCGCACATGGATATATGCATAGCGATGAGCGGCCCGATGTCGGCGAAGTAGATATTAAACATAAAAAAGAACAAGCGGTTAAACTGGTGATGGACGCTGTTTCTTTTTTTAAAAAGAATAGCATGGCACGTACGTGTAATGTGTTCCAACATGATGTGAGATGGGCACACGGTGAAATGCGTCCATTTGTCTTCGATGAAAAAGGCATTTGTTATGTAGCAGGTGATGAAGGCCTCCATGCTTGGCATAATTTTGCTTCAATGCAAACCGGGTTAAATGAGTCCTGGATTAAATCTATGATAGAAACGGGTGAAAAAGGGGGTTGGATTAGTTTTCGGTGGAATAATGGGTTACGGTATTGCTATGTAAAAACCGTACTAAAAAAAGGTAAAATCTATATTATTGGTACCGGTTTTTATCCAGAATCTCCTGCGTATTCAATTGAAAATATGGTTAAAGAAGCGGTTGCCTATATGCAACGCAAAGGTACCAAAGAAACGATTGAACGCATTAACAATCCTATTGGGTATTTTGTGCGCGGGGACTTGTATTTATGGATGTATGATTTACAAGGTAACATGATGGCGAATGGTGGGCATTATGCGCTTGTAGGCCAAAATGTATGGGATTGGAAAGATGAAGATGGCCGTTATGTAAATAGAAATATGATTAATGAGGCGGCAGAAAAAGGGCAAATTTGGTTTGACTATAAAGAACGTAATAGTGATAAACGCGCATATATCGAACGAGTTATAGATCCAGTAACAAAGAAAACATATGTTATAGGCGGTGGGTATTATATCGACCAAGGGAATGACCAATTATTATCATTTGTTGCTAAAGCCATTAATTATTTAAAGGCAAATGGTGCCGATGAAGCGTTCCAAGCCTTTTCGCGTCGCACGGGTGATTTTTATCATGCAAACTTATCAGTATTTGTATACGATTTAGAAGGCAAAGTACTTGCTGATGGTGAAAATCCCGATTTTATTGGACAAAATATGAGCAAGCTACAAGATAGTGAAGGTAAGCTTGTTGTTAAACAAATTTTAGAAGAAGCAAAAAAACATGGCGAAGGTTACATCAGTTTTGTTGATAAACATTCGTATAAAGTAATTTATATAAAATTAGTTGATGTACCCGATGGTAAGTTTATTATTGGTGCAGGGTATTGGCCCTTATCTAAACCGTATGATGTTAAGTTTTTTGTGGAAAAAGCAAGCTCGTATCTTGCTGAAAATCCAACCACCCAAGCATGCTCATTATTCACCAGTGATTCCCCTGATTATATTCGAGGTGATTTATGGATTACTGTGCATACGAACGAAGGCGTTGTGTTAGCGGATGGTCTTAATAAAACGCGCATCTGGTCAAATGACACTTTGACCAAAGATAAACGGGGCTATAATCTCACCCAAAAAATGATTGCACTTGCAGACCGTGGTGGAGGATGGATGGATTATAAAGCAGACAATGGCATTCGCCGTATGTACGTGCAACAAGTTACTAAAGCTGATGATGATACGCCGTATTATGTTGTGTCGGCAGGCTATTATTTATAATAACAGAATATTGGTGGCCCAGGATTTTCCTGGGCAATTTTTTATGAATATAAGTATTTTAAAGTAGATAAAATGTTTACCTCTGTTACAATTAATATAAAATAATAATAATTATAACAGAGGTACTATGAATAATAGGGTATTTTATTTTGTCATGGTCGCGTGCGCGTCATTTGCACTTGAGGCATCGCATTGCCTTCAGCGCATTACACCAGGAAGTTTTTTTAGCGTTGCTGCACCAAAAGTCGCGCGACAAATGAGAGAGCATCTTAATAGTACGGTCGGAGAAACAAAGCATGGCGTTGTGTGGAGTGGTTCTACAAGAACCGACAGTATGTGGTTTTTTTATGTAAAAGATCTTGATAGCGTATATACCAGCTATTGGTCAGCGGTAATGACCGTGGATAGCGCTAAACTTGCTGAATTTAATTTTTTGCGTACTATGCTTGAGAAACAGGCGCATTTTGTTTCTCTTGTTAAGGAACCTCGATTTGTTTGCGGTTCTTTTGAAAAAATGGGGCAGTACCTCACTGTTGCACAATATCAGCGGGTTAATACCTTTTTGCTGACCAAGCAAGAAGTTGACTTAATGACTGACCGAGAAAAATGTGTAGCATCATATGATAAAAAAAATGATCAAATGAAGAAAGCATGGGAAATCTATGTTGCTTCTTTGAAAAAAGCGCATGATTACTGCTGTGAGGCAATGTACTGGCACTTTCCTCGATTAAAGGCTATAGAAGCGGAGTTTCAATACTCTCTTATGATGGCTCGGGCGGTATATTTGCGTACAGTCTCTGTTATTTTTGATGCACCGGTACCGGGTTTAGGTGACACGCATCCCCTATTGGCCACAGAAAAAGCGCGTTTTGTTCGCATACAAAGGCAGCAAGAGAAGAGCTCTTTGAAAGCAATGAGCGCTGTCCTAGCATCGGCAGATCGTAATAGACCTACCTGGAATTGAAAGGCTAGATGGTGTATAACGGCGGGGCCGATATCCTGTGAAAGGGGAGATATCCGCTTAATGAGTTTACCCCAATGAGTTTTTGGACATGATATATAGACGGTGATATTATTCTAAGAAGTGTAACTCTTTTTTATGATGGGGTCTGCTATGAGATGTGACAAAATAGTTTGGGTATTGTGCATGCTGTCAACACCGCTTTTTGCTGGCAAAGTTCTGAGCCGTTTATTTGCGTTTATTTTTTTTGTCACACTGAGCGCTCAAGAACCATTTACCGTTGTAGAAGTTAAGGATCTTCCAGCGCCGAAACAACTTATTGGAGTACCTACACAATTAACAGAGCTTGCTAAAAGTTTTCGTGAAGGCAATCGTTTTTTAAATAGTATGTGGGGCAGATATGCGCCGGCTGCACGGGTCTTATTGTTTGGTAAATCGGGTACTGGTAAAACATCTATAGCATACGAGTTTGTGCGCGAATCTAATCGTGCATCATGCTCTATTACTGGTGAAGAGTTATATGGTACACAAGAGCGATCTGGCGCTACGATAGTAAAAGAACTATTTAAAAATGCGCGTGAATATGTGCGGCGCGAAAATAAAGATCTTGTACTTATTTTTGATGACATGTCAGCAATTTTTGGCGCTGCTAAAGATAAAGATGCATATAAAGCGACGCGTGCTACGTTTATTAAAGAATTAGAAGAAAACGAACGGGTGCTCGGATGTAGGTTATGTGTATTAGTTTTAGTGGATACAGGCTATATACATGATTCAGTAAAAAAATGTTTTAAAGATCTTACTATCGAAATTACTGCACCCACAGGTTCAGTAGCACAAGATATATTTGATGCATACTTAAATAAATATAAACATGAGCAGTTGTCATTTTTTGATTATTGGAAGTTGCGCTCTGAATTTGCTGCGCGTGAAATGACAGGCAGAGATATCGAAAAGCTGGTACGCCGTGCCCATGTTTTATCGCATGGACGGAAAATTACCAAAAAACATATTTTTAAAGCGATTAAACATTCCTAAAAAGAGAGATAGTTTGCGCAGAAAAGTCGTGTTATCCTGAACCCAGCCTTGTTGTTAAGATAAAAATAAAAACTGCTAATTAATAAAAAATCCCCGAGTTTATCGGGGATTTTTTATAGTGATGATACATTCTGGAGGAGAGAGTGGGATTCGAACCCACGATCCCGATCACTCGAGATAACGGTTTTCAAGACCGTCGCTTTCGACCGCTCAGCCATCTCTCCAATAACATTCATAATTTCAATTGCGGTTCGACCGCTCGCGTGTCTGCCATAGCCTGCTACGCCTGAAGGCGTGGATAGGCGTAAGTATGTATCTATAATACCTATTATTTCGGATAAATCAATAGAGAAAAGCCCGGTTTTCTTGAAGATTTCTATTTTTAATATATTATGATTAGTAATCAGATATGTAATATAGTTTTTGCATACTATCGGGCCTTATTTGATTTTTAATTCTGTTGGAAAAATATTAAAAAGGTGGGTAGGGTTTTCACTGACGGAGGAAATTGTGAATAGAAATTATTTTTTAATAGTATTGGTGTTGGTAAACTTTGCCAACAGGGTGTTTGCTGACAATGAGCAGCCCGGCGCTGAAGGTGCGGGGGTAACTACACTAGCACCAGTGGCAGCTCCTACAGCACCAATCTCATTTAGTGATGTTACGGAAATGATCCGTAATATGACACCAGAGCAACGTAAAGATTTTGATGAATATGTTGATACCTTGCAGGGTATGTATGGCTCTCAGGTGGGTAACGATGGGGCGTTAAGTTCTGAAGTTTTCCTACCAGAAAAAACGAGTCAAGCTCTCGCTCATGGTGCTAAAGAAGAAAGCTTTTTGGTAGAAGATCCCAAAGATCTTTTGGGTTTTAATGCGATTGTTGGCGGCGCACCTGATAGCGTACAGTTGACCGTAAAGGCATTGAAAAGAAAACGCTCTGGTATGGATACTATGGTGAATGGTAAGCGTAAAACTATACCAGGCCGACTATTATTATACGGTCCTCCCGGAACTGGTAAAACCACTCTTGCAGCAGCAATTGCGCATGAATGGGGCGCTAAATTTATGCGTATTAAAGCACCATCGTTAAACGATGGGTATATTGCGACGGGGCGTATTCGCATCGAAAATCTATTTAGGCAAGCGCGTGAGCTTAATGAGCCTGTTGTGGTGTTTATCGACGAAGTTGACGCTTTTGCTGGTGCGCGTAGAAAAGAAACCAATGAAGAATACAAAATTACTATGCTTGCATTGCTCTTAGAGCTTGATGAGTGTGCTCGCTTAGCACCTGATCGTGTATTTGTTATTCTTGCAACTAACAAGTTTGCGTTACTTGATGATGCATTACAAAGCAGATTCTCTAATACGGCTATTGAGCTTAAAGCACCAACGGGTGACTTGGGTCAGCAAATTATGTTGCATTACCTTAATGATTACGATCACGAGCCAATTACAAGAGTAACTTGGGCGTGGATTAAATTTTGGACACGTGGTTTTTCTGGCCGTGAATACGAGAATATGGTGAATAAAGCATACTTGTTTGCTGGTGATGGCAAAATAAAAAAAGAGCACCTTATCAAAGCTATGAATGAATCATGTGCTGCACGTAAATCGAGTGATAGTGAAAAAGATTCATGGTTTAAAAAGTTTACTGAAAAATATGCTTCTCCATGGGGTACTGCTATGTCTGCTATTACGTATACCAGTGCTGCAGGAGGCATAGCCTTATCCGCTTATTATGGTACTTTATTGCCGCTAATAGCTCGATTGCGGTCACAGCCAACAGATGTTCCGACAACGTAAATAACACCCAAATAATGAGTATATGAGGGCACTCGCAAGAGTGCCCTTTTTGGTAAGGAGTGATTTTTTTTGTGGTTTTGATATTCTAATTTTAATTGTATCAAGATATTATCCATTCTGATGAGGATATTCACGGTGAATAAGACATTTTTATTACAAGTATATACAACAAGTTTGACGATATTTGCAATGCTTTTTGGTGCAGGGAATTTAATGTTCCCGCTCCGTCTTGGTATGGAATCTGGTTCCCAAACTATTTTTAGTTTAGCGGGGTTTTTGGTAACGGGCGTCATGCTACCATTGATTGGCTTGCTTGCGATTATTGGTTTTAGCGGACATTACGAGACGTTTTTTGCACGTGTTGGTCGCATTCCCGGATTTTTATTAACCTTATTTTGCATGATGGTTATTGGGCCTTTTATTGCGATGCCCCGCATTGTGACGTTGTCGTATGAAATGTTGCAACCATTTTTACCTGTTATGCCCGTATGGATATTCGCGCTACTTTTTTTATCAATGGTTTTTGCTGCTGCATATCGACCAGTAAAATTACTCGATATTATTGGTAAAGTACTCAGTCCATTAAAAGTATTTAGCTTGCTTATTATTGTGTTAATCGGCGTAATAAAAGGGGTAGATATTACACCATCAACAGAATCTGCATCAGTGTTATTTTTAAAGGGTATTAACTTTGGTTATTATACGCTCGATTTATTGAGTGCAATTTTCTTTGGCTCTATTATCGTGAGCTTGCTTACGAAGTATGCGCCTTCTGATGAAAAGATATCCGTTAAAAATGCAGTGGCAGTTGCTGGGGTTTCGAGTGTCTGTGCTGCATTATTATTAGCAGGAGTATATGCGGGCATGAGTTTATTAGGTGCGTATCATGGTCATGGGCTCGAGGCGCTTAATGAAGGACAAATTTTTAGCGCCATTAGTTTTAAAGTACTTGGCTCGTGGGGCGCGGCACTTATTGGCTTTACGGTATTCTTGGCATGCTTTACCACAACCGTTTCACTTTCAGCAGTAGTTACTGATTACGTGCGCCGTAATATTGTGTGTAACAAGATAGATTATGCAGTGGTGCTCGGTGGCATTTTGAGTCTTACTGCATTCTTTTCGTATTTTGGATTAGCAGGGATTTTAAAATATTCTGTGCCTGTAATTCTCGCCAGTTATCCAATCTTTATTGTGATTACGTTGTGTAATTTGGCTTACAAAGTTGTTAGTTTTAAATATATTAAAATACCAACACTTATCATGGCTCTTATTATGGCATGTTCATTTTTATAGAATTGGGGAATGGTATGAAATGGTATCTTATGGTATTACCGCTTGTTTATTGTATGAGTCCATCTATGCGAAAAGAACGGCGTCTGGGCGATTACGAAAGTGTGATACACGATGTTATGAATTGGCGTTCTTTTGATAAGGATCGCGATATTGCACGTGCCACTGGATTACAGATCATGTCGCAATATGGTCATTCTTGGTATCTTTTTGACGCGGCGGTTAAATCACGGTTGATAAATATCGAAGATGATGTAGATGAATATTGCAAAAAGATTCAAGAGAAAGGCGCAAATTATATACCTTTCTTTAAAGAAATGATTCGACGATTGCGTGATGCACGGCCTATGAATGCAGCATATCGCTATGAAGATCTTTCTAATGAAAAGTAAAAATTATTAAAATTATTAATAGGCTTTAATATGAAATATGATGTTCAATTAATAGAAAAAAAATGGCAAAATCGTTGGGAGCATAATCAGCCGGCAAAAACAAAATCAGGCTATCACGGTAAAAAATATTATTGCCTGGATATGTTTCCGTATCCATCTGGCTCGGGGCTCCATGTTGGTCATTGGCGTGGCTATGTTCTTTCTGATGTATATGCGCGTATAAAATGGTTACAGGGATATAATGTATTGCATCCTATGGGGTGGGATGCATTTGGATTGCCTGCAGAAAATGATGCTATTAAAAAAGGCATTCAACCTAAAGTAGGTACTGCTGCAAATATTGCTACTTTTAAAAAACAATTACAAGAAGTTGCTGCTATTTATGATTGGTCTAAAGAATTAGATACCACTGACCCTGAGTATTACAAATGGACGCAGTGGATATTTTTAGAAATGTTCAAAGCAGGTCTTGCGTACGAATCTATGACCGATATTAACTGGTGCCCCTCATGCTTAACCGGTCTTGCAAATGAAGAAGTAGTAAACGGCGCGTGTGAGCGCTGTGGCAGTCATGTAGAAAAACGAAAAGTACGCCAATGGGTATTACGTATTACCCAGTATGCTGAAAAATTACTTGAAGGGCTTGATCGATTAGAGTGGCCTGAAAAAGTTAAATTGATGCAAAAGAATTGGATTGGTAAATCTGAAGGTGCGGAAATAGCTTTTATGGCGCAAGGTATTAATGGGACTGTTGAATTATCGGTATTTACCACACGTCCTGATACTATCTATGGTGTTACGTTTTTAGTTATCGCGCATGATCATGCAAAGATTGATCAATTAGTTACTCAAGAACAAAAACAGGCTGTTGAAGAATTTAAGTACTATATGACGCATGAGCATGTAATGCGTAATCGTGGCGAAGAAGAAAAAGAATCGCGCGGTGTATTCACTGGTTCTTATGCTGTACATCCGCTTACACAGAAGCTGATTCCTATATGGATCGCTAATTATGTACTAAGTGGTTATGGTACTGGTGGTGTTATGGGAGTTCCTGCAGATGATGGGCGTGATAGGCTTTTTGCACAAACATATAATTTACCAATTCAAGAAGTTATTGTTGATGGAAAATTAATTAATAGTGAAAGTTTAAACGGGCTTGAAGCAGTTACTCATGGTAAAAAAGCGGCAATTGAATTACTCGAAAAAAAAGGTGTTGCAAAACCGCGTGTTACGTATAAACTTCGTGATTGGATTTTCTCTCGCCAACGGTATTGGGGTGAACCGATTCCATTAATTCATTGTCCTCAAGATGGCGTTGTTCCGGTGCCAGAAGATCAGTTACCCGTAACGTTGCCAGAAGTTGAACAGTACCAGCCTACAGGTACGGGCGAGTCGCCACTCGCAGCAATTCATGATTGGGTCAATGTTTCCTGTCCATGGTGTGGCGGGCCAGCGAAACGCGAAACAAATACAATGCCTCAGTGGGCAGGATCGTGCTGGTATTTCTTGCGTTATCCAAATCCAAAATTACAGACTGCTGCTTTTAGTAAAGAAGATTTAAATTATTGGCTGCCTGTCGACCTCTATGTCGGTGGTATTGAACATGCTATTTTACATTTATTGTATTCTCGTTTTTATGTAAAAGTATTATATGATTTAGGCCACGTCCCTTTTGATGAGCCATTTAAGCATTTATTTAACCAGGGTATGGTATGTAAGTTATCCGAAAAATCGGGCCTTGTGGAAAAAATGTCAAAATCTAAAGGCAACGTGGTAAACCCTGATGAAATTGTAAAATCACATGGGTCAGATGTACTACGCATGTATATTTTATTTATGGGGCCACCTGAGTTAGATTGTGAGTGGCAAGATTCTGGGCTTGATGGGATTAAGCGTTTCTTAAATAGATTTTGGAATTTTATGACAGCACCCGAAACTATTATAGCTGGTCCAGAAGATATTGCAGCTACTCGACGTGTACACAAGTTGCTTAAAGATGTGCAAGAGCGTCTTGATTTGTTTAGACCGAATACTGCAGTATCGTCATTTATGGAATGGTTAAACGATGCAATGGCGGATAATCATAAACTCAGCAAAGAGTCTGCTGAAAAAGTTATTGTTGCATTATCGTGTATGGCGCCGCATATGGCAAGTGAATTGCTTGAATTGTTATTCCAAAAAAAATTACAAGATTGTGTATGGCCGGTGTATGACCCGGCGCTTACGCAAGCAAATGAGGCAAATATAGCGATACAAATTAATGGTAAAACACGGGGAGTTATTCTTATGCCGGTTGATGCAAATCAAGCAGTAGTGGAAGAAAAAGCTCGTGCTGAAGTTGCTAAGTGGCTTGAGAATGTCACCATTGTTAAAATAATTTTTGTACCAAATAAAATGATTAGTTTTGTAATTAAGATATAAGATATGATTTCTTGTAATAATTCAAATTTGAGCTGACAGAGTTCAAATTTGAATTATTACAAGTTGAGAACCAAGCAAAGTTATTTCTTCTTTAATTTTATTTTACTTGCATAGGTGTTGCCACGATAATAATCAAGCTCTTCTTTATCTTGCGCAGATAATTTCAATGATTTCTCAAATTCTCCCAGCACTTCATGTTTAAGCACGACTGATTGTATAAGAGGGCCGTATTTTTTATTTTTATATACCGCAAATTCTCTAATATTTTTTTTATTGGCTCTTTGGGTACACTCTTTAAGAGCATCATTACTATTGGCGGCTTTAAAAAGAGGTTTAAATTGTTTATCTCGTAAAAATTGAGCGTCAGAAAAATTTTTTGTAGGATTGGTAACACACATATACCAATCAGCGTGAATGTAGAAAGTTAACAATGCGAGTATATACACTATCTTTTTCATAAAATTTCTCCTTATTTTGATTTAATTATAATATAATTATATCAAAATTTTCTATAAGAAATAAATGATTTATGAAAATTCTTTAAGATATTTACACTATTGAGATTGAGTTAACAGCATTTTTATCATAAGAGTTCTTCATCGCAACAGGCTTCGGCATTCAATTCAAGTGCGCGTTTAACTAATGCAGGTCTATTATGAGCGTATTCAGGTTTAGATGCAAAATAGGTATCCAATAAATGTTCTAAGGACATATCAACTTTAAGCTGTAACCGGCGCTCTTTAGTAGTAATTTCGCGCACTGGGAATATGCCTACCAAATAATGCGCATCTTCGCATGCTTGTTGTATCAGCGGTATATCAACACGATCCTTTTTATCGGCAGGGATATGATACACAATTTTTACGACAGCGTTGGTAAGCGTGTATTTTTTAAGCGCTTCTAAAATTTGGTCTGTTTGCGTTTGTTTATCATCCAATTTTACATCAATTTGAATAAAAGGGCGCATAGGTGATTGGATAAATTCGTGCGTCGTGTTTTGTTTATCGTGTATGGTCACTAAACAAAACCCTTTGTTTTCTTTGCGCTCACCAAAATCAACTCGTTCAATAGAGCCTGAATATACCACTGCAGGGTGACCGCCTTCGTTAAGATTTTGATAACGATGCAAGTGGCCGAGTGCTACGTAATCGATAGGGTGAAGAGCGAGCTGCGACGGCAATAATACCGGGTCTGTGCCATAAATTGCCCGTTTTTCTGAGCCCGAAAATATACCGGAGCTTACGGTTAAATGTCCTGCAAGTATCGTAGGAAGTTCTGGGTTAAGTGCGGCAGTAAATTGCTGAATAAGTGATGCGACCGCTTGGCTAATATACTGAGTTAGTTCTTGCGCAGTGGCGTGAGCGTATGCATTATTGATAGCGAGCGTTGTACGCGATGGCCACGGAATACCAATTATTTGTACCGGGCCACTTTTTGTTTCTAAAACAAATGACGTAGGCTTTGCAATGACATAGAAGCCTCCGATGGGCAATTGACCAAAGAGATCTAAGGCATTGGCCTTACCAAAACTCAGTGGGTTATCATGGTTACCAATAATAAGTACTACCGGAATCTTCGCATTAAATAATCGTAATAAACACTGAAATAACAAGCGTTGTTGTGTTGGGCTGGGATGTGCGGTTTTATATGCATCACCCGAAAATAAAAAAAGATCGACCTCTTCTGCTATGGCTTTATCAATGCAGGCATTTAATGCCGCATTAAAATCAAGCAAACGGGAGTGTATCCCTGTGTGCGGATCTATTTTGCCATAATTTTCCATGCCAAAATGAATGTCTGCGGTGTGTATGAACTTAATCATGAATTTTTACTTATAAAGTGTTACCCTGAACTTGTTTCAGGGTAACACTTATTGTTTTTTAAGTTAGGTGGATGCTGAAACAAGTTCAGCATGACACCAAATACGATATATTTATTTCTGCTCTTCCGAATTTGCGATAGTTGTTGTTTTAAGTGCTCCTAAAAATGAGTCTAATGCGTCAGGAGTTTTTTGCCCCTGTTCCTTTTTTTGTAACCGTTCCTTAAGTATGGGTGCGTACCCCTCTTTATTAATTTGTGAAGAACGACCGAGTGCTAACGCATTGTCGGGTACTTCACGCGTAATAACTGACCCAGCGCCTGTTATTGCATTGGCTCCAATAGTCACGGGTGCCACTAACGCATTGTTACTTCCAATGTATGCGTAGTCATTAATAGTAGTTGTTTCCTTGGTAAAGCCATTATAGTTACAAAAGATGGTGCCAGCACCAATATTAACGTGCGAACCCACAACGCCATTTCCTAAATAACTTAAATGCTTCGCTTTGCTGTTACTGCCAACATTAGTTTTGGTTACCTCAACAAAATTGCCAATGGCAGCATGTTCACCAATAACACTGTGATTGCGTACATGAGCAAAAGGGCCAACTTGTGCATGCGATTCAATGGTGCTATCAGTTATTACCGAATGTGGTGCAATAGTGGCACCATTATGAATAGTACTATTGGTGATTACCGAGAAAGCATCTATTACGCAATTGTCACCAATTTTTGTGCCATTTAATAAAAGCACGCCTGCACCAATAAATGAGCCGGTTCCTATTGAAACATTAATATCGAGATATACGTTTTGTGCCGCAGAAAAATAGACGCCTCGGTCCATCCAATATTCAATAAGCTCGGAGCGCTTTATATGTTCTGCAGCCCATAATTCCTTAAGCGTATTAATACCACGGATAGTATCAAATGGGGCCGACATTGATTCATACTTTTTGCCATTTTGAGCAGCATATATTATCAAATCAGTTAAATATAATTCTCCGTTGGCATGAGGTTGCAAGAGCGGTAATGCCTCTTCAAGAAATGTTTTTTTAATAAGATAAATGCCGGTGTTTATGCAACAATCAATAGTCGTATCACCACTATATGAACTGCCTTCGACAATAGTAATAATGTTGTTCTTTTTAATAATACGGTCATAGGTTATTAATGATGGGTTGGTATTATGCGCAGTAATAAAACTAATGTCAGCATGGGTGTCTTTATGCTTTTGAATAAGATGTTCTATTGTTTCTTGCTTAATTAATGGAGTATCACCACTCATAATTAAGATATTTTCTGCAAACCAGTTTTTTTGGGTGCACAGCACCGCATGCCCCGTCCCATTTTGTTCATTTTGTTCAATAAAATCTATATTTTCAATGCGTGCTTGTACAATTGCTTGTTGAATTTTTTCTTTTTGATGACCAATTACCACCGTTGTTGGTATTGAAAGATTATTGAGCAATTTCACCGGATATAAAATAAGTTCTTGGCCACATAATGTATAGCCTAGTTTTGTATTATTTGTTTTAAAGCGGGATGATTTTCCCGCTGCTAAAAGTATAGCTTGCAAAGACTTGTTCATTCTCGATTCTCCTGAGATTGGAAAATATATTTTTTTTAGCTACTTTAGACTACCATTTTTTAGCAGAATTCTAAATTTATTTGCAATAAGTTCTTTTCAGAAACAACAAATAATGTAAGCTGTATATGCTTGGACCCAGCCTACGCATAAGCTATGGCGGGCGCAGGAGATAGTCTTCGCGGTCGGACCGTAATTGAAATTATAAATGTTATTGGAGAGATGGCTGAGCGGTCGAAAGCGGCCGCCTCGAAAGCGGTTATTCCAAGCAATTGGAATCGGGGGTTCGAATCCCCCTCTCTCCTCCATCTATACTTACCGTCTTCCGTCCTTCGACACATTCAGGATGAAAACAAGATAAGCTATGGATGGTAGATTCCGCTCATTCTGAAGAAAAAGAGCGGTTAAAAATTGGGATTAACGTAATGAGTGATAGTAATGCATTTAAGCCTCTAGGATGTGCTGTATGTTGAAGCGATTGTATCTGTTAATTATTCTGTGTTTTGCAAGCACATCATTATATAGCATGGTGTTTGATAATCGGTTTATGCCGTTGTATCAAAAACCATTTACCCGATATTGCTGCGAGCCATGTCGTCTTATTATTCAACCATTTACTATGTTAGCACATCATTCATGGATTGATGTTACAACGGAAGTAAATCATAAAGAAGAAGGGCCGCTATTTAGTTCGCTCTATGGGTATTATAATCAAGTTTCTATTGATCTTGCATTGCAGCGAGCAGGCATTACTGATAGTTCGTTATTTCGTTCGGATTTGCAAGGATTGGGTACGTTACCCTGGTGTCAACGTGGACGATTTGAAGGTCATGGTATTGCTGTGCAATACGACCAAACCGTAACTCCGCATTGGGGATATGGGTTTTCGATGATGGTTATGCAAGTAAACTCTCGTATGGGCATGTTATTAATGAATGCGTCTAGCTTTCCTCCTGGCGACGTACAAGAATTTTACCAATTACGTAATACGATGAGTCAGTTAGAAGGATTAACGCCCGGTGTATTTAGTAAAGTAGATTTTGGTGATATAGATTTTTATATACGATTTGGTGCTTTAAAAGAATATTGTTTAAAATTTCGTAAAATTGACGTAGGATTGCGTGTTGGTGTGTTATTCCCTACTGCACAACCGCGTAATATTAATAATCCTGCATCAATATATGTTGGTGGAGATGGTCATTGGGGTGTGTATACTGCTTTTGATACGGAGCTCGAATTAAAAGAAGATCTTAAAGTGGGGGTATGGGGACGCGTTAACTGGCGTTTTGCAAAAACGATGTGTCAGCGTCTACCACTAGCAGGAGAACCTATTAACTTTGGTACACTGCGTACACCAGTACGAGTAACACCTGGTGCTACAGGTATTTTTATGCCATACTTTTCGCTTGAAGGACTCCGTGATGGCTTTGGTATAAAATTAATTTACACGATGGTATATCATGCGCAAGATTGTTGGAGGCCGTGTACTACTCGTGATATTAGCACCGTTGATTTTACTACTATCCGACAATTTTCAGGATGGGCTTCTGAATATTTAACCGTAGATCTTATGTATGATTTTGCAAAAGATAAGGAATATAGGCGTTTTATACCGTGTGTGCAATTAGCGATAGATATACCGTTAAATTTCACCATAGCACGACGTTCGTTTAAGACATTTGGCGTTTCATGTTTGATACAGGCAGACTTTTAAGGATTAAAAAAAATATGGATATACGTAAATTTTTTCCAGCGCAGCGGTTATTTAGTTTTTTTTCAAATGATTTAGCAATTGACTTGGGTACTGCAAATACCGTTGTGTATGTTCCTGGACGTGGTATTGTCTTAAACGAGCCCTCTGTTGTTGCCGTAAAAGTAAATACCAATCTAGTACTTGCAGCAGGACATCGTGCTAAAGAAATGTTGGGAAAAACTCCCGAAAGTATTGTCGCATGTCGCCCTATGCGGGATGGAGTAATTGCGAATTTTGAATTAACCGAAAGTATGTTACGGTATTTTATTAGCGAAGTGCATGATAACCGACGCATATTAGTGAGCCCGCGTATGGTTATTGGTGTTCCATCAGGTATTACACAAGTTGAGCGTCGCGCAATCGAAGAAGCTGCAAAACAAGCAGGTGCACGTTCTGATGGTGTTTTTTGTATTATGGAGCCAATGGCAGCAGCAATCGGTGCAGGATTGCCGGTGCATGAGCCTGTTGGGAGTATGATTGTCGATATTGGTGGTGGTACCACAGAAGTTGCTATTATTAGTTTAAAAAATATTGTCTTTTGCCAATCAGTACGTGTTGGTGGTGATGAAATGGACCGCGCTATTGTGCAATATATTAAGCGTAAATATAATTTGCTTATTGGTGAGCGCACTGCCGAAATGATTAAAATAGAAATTGGGACCGTGTTACCCGAAGAGATTATTGAGCGCATGGAAGTTAAAGGGCGCGATTTAGTTACCGGCGTACCAAAAACAATTACTCTCACCAGCTCTGAAGTACATGAGTCATTATTGGAAACAATTGCAAGTATTGTCGATGGGGTACGTGTAGCATTAGAGAATACACCGCCTGAATTATCCTCTGACTTAGTAGATTTTGGTATTGTTATGGCTGGGGGTGGTTCACTCTTGCGTGGCCTTGATAAACTCATTTCTCGTGAAACCGGTTTACCGGTACGTATTGCCGAAAATCCATTACTTTGCGTAGTTAATGGTGTAGGTAAGGTGGTTGAAAATATCGACTTCTTTAAAGAAGCGTTAATGAAATAACACTATAAGGCTCCAGAAATGGGGCCTTTTTTACTGCTTATATCATAGTGCTCTATTTTATCCAATGCGGGTACGGGGGGGATTTTGGCTAAAATAGTAAAAAAGGCTATACTGAGTATATGTTTAAGAAAAAAGAAAAAAAACCACAACGAGCATTCTCTGAAGGCATTTTGTTAAAAAAGCAATATGGCCAACATTTTCTGCGTGATCATACTGTTATTAATGCGATGCTCAATGCAGTAACTTTAACTCCACAATCTTCGGTATTCGAAATTGGCTGTGGTGATGGGTTTTTGACGCAGGCCATTATGCAATCAAAAATTGCGCGACTCTGGGTATTTGAAATTGACCCTGATTGGGCTACCTTAATTGGTGACCGGTATGCGCAGGATAAACGTCTACTGATGAATTTAGAAAATATTTTAGATGTTGATTGGTCTCGATTTGATGCGCACAAGCCATGGACATTACTTGCTAATTTACCCTACCAAATAACATTCCCCATTTTGCATATGTTGCAAAAAAATCGTGCAGTACTTGCTGAAGGGGTGATTATGATCCAAGAAGAAGTGGCACAAAAGCTCACTAAAAAATCGGGGCGTGGCTACGGATATCCGTCGTTATTTTTTCAGCATTATTTTGACTTGAAGTTATTGGTAAAAATTAAGCCTGAGTCGTTTTATCCACCACCAAAGGTTGACTCGCGGTTACTCTATTTTAAGCCTAAAAAACAGGTAATCGAAATCCCCGACGAAGTAAACTTTTGGAAGTTTATTAAACTCTGTTTTTTACAACCACGACGCACATTACGTAATAATCTTGCAACCACTCATTATGCGATCGATACAATTTCTGAGGATATCCTTAAGTTGCGTGGACAAGAGATGGATATGCAACAACTACTCGCTGTATGGGAGCTCGTCAGAATTCGATAAATAGTCCGGACTATCTCTTCTGAGGGATAACGTAAAATCCTGTTCTTGCACCATTTATAGAGCTATATTGATGGCGCAATATGCGGTATACCAAGGGGTTAAGCCTATTTTTACTATCTACAAAATTCCATTCACGCAAAATATCCAAACCGGGATCAGTGCTGAGAATGGGTATCATTTGCTCTTTGCTATATGCATGACGGTATGCTAATACAAATGCTTTCTGGCAGGCATCATCTGCTAAGTTATAACAACTGCGGACATGGCTAGAAGCTATTATAGGTGCATATTTCTCGCGTAATATTTTATGGGTATTTACGGATAAATATCCTTTACCTGATAGGATTTCTAATGCGATGAGAATAGGTACATATTGCTTATCAGTTAATGGTTCATAGGAAGCATTGTTGTACGCATGCAACGCAGCGTAATTAATTGCAAGTCGTTCCAATGGTGATGCATCTTGGTATATACGTGCTATTTTATCTACACGCTCCATGCAAAAAAGTGATAAAGGTATACCACACAAGAGAAAAAATAAACTTTTTTTCATAAACAATCCTGTTCGATGGCGCGTATTCCTTCTGCTCGTCTTATTTGCGCGTGTATTTTTGCAACCCGCTCTTGGTTGAAATGTTCATTCGACGGAAATACATAATAGGGTAATCGTAGGCCGCGCTGGGAGGCGTAATGATTGCGTAAGATAGTACAGATTTTTGGATCTACCATTCTATTGTAATCAATAAAATTCCATTTTTGTAAAACTGCCGTTATGCCTGGCATAGGAGGCATTGGGAGAGATTGTCTTTGTTTTTCTATGTGATAGAAGATGGCTATAAAAGCTTTTTGTGCGGTACTGTCTCCTATAGAATAGCACTGAGCGACATGCTTACGTAATTTCTCGTATTCTTGAACTGCTTTTGCTTCCGCTGCTTGTTTAGCAAGTGTTGCTTGTATGAGCGGTGTGTAATGTAAGCGGAATATAGTATGTATCCCTAGAGGCATATAATGAATACTATCGATAATCTTCCATTCTTTTAAAATTGCAGTATATCGAGTATCCAACAATGGCTGATTTTCACTATATTGAGTGGTGATATGCAATGCGGCGTAGGTAAATGCTTCGTATAACAATGGATCACGCTGTGCTGCGTGGTAAAAACGTTCGATGCGTTGAGCGCGTGACTCGTAAGGAACTTCTTGTGTCATACTAAAGATAGGTGCGTAAACAATACAAGCCGCCAAAAATATTTTTATTTTTTTCACATAATCCTCTAAACTAATAATTTCACTTATGTATTATATAAATTATAGAAATATATAATTTAGTCAAAAAAGATTATTAGTGAGGATAAAATAAGGGGAAATGTATTCCCCCGTGAAAGTTAAGGTTTTTCGAAATAGTTAAATAAGCCTACCGCGGCAGCGCTTCCGCAAAGGGGGCCGGCGATATATACAAGAATATCTTTTGATACAGCAATCCCTGAATGCCAGTGTTCAACGAGTGCAGAACCAAGTGCTATCGCTGGGTTAAAAATGCCACCAACGAATGCCATACATAACAGTGCGCCACCAATAGCTATACCAAAAACACTATTGTGTGGAATATAGTGAGTAGTTGCCACTACAAGAACCGTTAAGCAAAGAATAATGGTAAAAACGGCTTCTACAAAAAAGACTTTTTCTATGCCTAGTGATGCAAAATGGGATGCAGTAATAAAAGGGGTTGTGGTAATATAATTAAAAAACACTGCAGCGGCTAGTGCGCCCAGTATCTGTGCAAGCATATATAATCCTGCTTCTGATGCGGAAATTAGTCCTCGCAAAAATACTGTTAAGCTGACTGCGGGGTTGTAATGACCGCCCGATATATGCCCGCCACAATACACCATTACCATAAGCAACATACCAATGGCCAAAGGGTGACCAGTAAATGCTACGATTGCTGCAAGAAAAAAAGTTCCTACAAATTCCATGACCAATCTCTTCATAAAATCTCCTTTGGATAAGACAGTTTTTTTCATGTTAGTTAAGGTATTGCATAAAATTCAACAAATTGTTTAAGCTACTCTAAGGGGCAGGGGGGGATGGACAATGCGGGTAGGGAATCGACCGTTACATTGGAAATATCTATGTATGCTATTTTTGAGCGTACACACTATTGTATGCGAAGAAACAATAAATCCTAAATCGCTTTGTGCGTTAACAGCTCCCGAGGCATTTAAGCGCCGTGCTGCCGGTTGGCGCCGAGAAGTAAATTGTTCGTGTAGTAAATTATCCCATTGGGTTGATACTTTTACCGATGATATTATTGATTTCCATAGAAATATTTTTAGTGTCACATCCCTTAAGGTACTGGTAGGCGTAGCGCCTTTTTATATGGGGATACGACCGGCAGATAAAGATGTTCACGGTATCTTTTATTGCAGAAAGCGGCATAAGAATTTACATCAACCGCCGTGTGCTTTAACAAATTTTTTAAATTATGGCGTGCCTGTTAGTATGATAGGTATCCCCTTATTAACCTTATTTTCGCGTGATGAATCATTATATAATGTGGGTCGCGTATTTGCCATTACTTTGCCCTTTGTATGGATAGAAAAAAATATTTTAAAGAAAATCTTTAAAATTGATGCCAATTGTAGGCCATATAATGAGAATTTCCCTCGAAAAAAAGTATACGGTGGATGTCCTTCTGGCCACATGGTTTTTGCGTGTTATGCTACAACATTGTTTGGCTTGCAACGCGGCCCTGCATGGTGGGTGCCTATGGGATTATTTACTACAGCGGTATTTTGTGATTTTGTTGCAGTCAATAGACACTTTGCTTCTCAAATGATTTTAGGCGCAGGGTTGGGAATATTATATGGTTTTGCAGCAAGTAAAACAGTGGACTATATAAGAAGTCTCCCTGTTACCTGCGAAATGGGTTCAACCGAAAAGGGACACCCTGCAATTAACTTTTCATTACGTTACTAAGTGTTACTACGCGTTGTCGCCAAAACGCGTATTTAATGATAGTTAGTTCTTCTATAATGACAGATCCTATTGCGTATGATACACTGCAAATGCGATTTTTTTTAATAGGATATTCATATGAAAAAATCTAAAAAACGAATCTATTTATTTGCCATAGGATTACTGTTTTGCGGGGCATTCTATTATGACGTAAACGTTTCAAGAGCGGTTGATTATGTATCATCATATATAGCCTATCCCTTTATATATATACAGCATGCTGTTGTTCATCCTGTTAAACGGTGGTTCGAAAAACGTAATGCAGTTCATGAATTAGAATCACTCGTGCGTCAGCACCAAGAGCAATCTCAAGCATTGCTTGGTGAGCTTATTGCATGTAAATCAGAAGCATGTTTTTTAGAAGAGACCCAAGAGTTAAGAGAATTTAATGCGCGCTATGCGCAAGAGTCTGCGATTGTTGCGCAAATATTAGTGCGGAATTTTTCTGATGAATCACATTTTTTTCTTATTGACCGCGGTGCACGTGCCGGGTTAGAAGTAGATATGGTAGTTGTTTTTAAGAACTGCTTAGTAGGTCGTATTATTGCGGTATATCCGTGGTACAGCAAAGTATTACTCGTCACTGACCGCCTCTGTAAAGTGCCTGCATTATCAGTAGATAATAAAGCGCGTGGTATTTATATGGGTTCTAATAGTTTAACGCTTAGTTCTTTTGCCTATGTAAGCCATTTAGAAAAAATGGAAGCGGGGGAATTATTAATTTCGAGTGGTGAAGGGCTCGTATTTCCTAAAGGATTCGGCCTTGGCATAATAAAATCTTTTGATGTTAACAATAGCGATTATACGTACACTACAACGGTCGAGCCGTTGATTGACTTGCGTACCATTGATTATTGTTCAGTGATTAAAAAGGGCAGTGATACAGCGTTATAACTAATACGGTAAAACCACCATCGAGCATACAAAGCTTATGCAGCGATGTAATAAAGTTAGTATTATAGATTCTGTATGAGAGGTATGCTCTGCATTTAACAATGAATTGACTATAGGGGTGGTGTTTTTACTGTATATCCACACTATATCACCATCAATAGGCGCGCATTTACGCAAAAGCAGTTCAGCGGTTGATCGGGACCCTACAAGGTCAATAAGCCCGAGTTTCACTGCTGTGGCACCAGTAACTGTCTTGCCATCAGCCCATTCATGTGCTTTTTCTAGTAATAATTGGGGACGCGCTTGGATAATATCGTGAATAAATTGTTGATATATTTCATCGGTAAGCGTTTGTAACATTTTTTGCCCTTGTTCTGTTTGTTCAAGGAACATATCACCGACAGTCCTATGCGTGCCTGTTTGAGTGACTGAATAATTAATTTTGTGCTCGTTAATAAAGTCTTTAAGTTGCGGTTGCTTAATATATATGCCAATGTTGCCGATAAAGGCTGCGGGTGTTGCAACAATAAAATCAGTAGCTGCAGCAATATAATAACCGCTTGAAGTGCCTACATTTTCAATATACGTGCCAATAGTCTTGCCATATTCCTTTTTGAGCGCACGAATTTCATGATATAACGCTTGTGCCGCCCCGGGGTGGCCACCGGCACAGTGAATAGTAAGAAGAATTGCCTTAATTTCGGGATCTTTACACATTTTTGTTAATGCATGTATAAAGCGTTGCGCTTCATACACGGGCTCGTGAATACATATGACCCCTACTTTTGTGTTGTGATCGAGCAATGTGTGATACTGATTTTTAATAATAGTAATAAGAATCGGCGCTATATATAGCAATATAAGCAATAGGAGGGTGTTTTTAAGTAAATCTGACAACTTTGTCATATCTATTATTCCTTTAAATTCATTTTGTTTTGGATAGTGTAGCTATAATTTAAAAGAATTACTAAAGTTTTTTTGACATTTAGGTGAGCTTTCATTAGAATTTAAGCATTAGTAGCTTGAAATTAGATATAGTTGGGGCGGTTAGCTCAGCTGGCAGAGCATCAGTCTTACACACTGAGGGTCGTAGGTTCGAATCCTGCACCGCCCACCATACTTTACCAAGGTTTTGTATGACGAACCAACTATTCTAAAGCACCTTCTTTTAATTGTCTTTGAGTGAATTATACCGATTATTCCTCGGTAGCTCAGTGGTAGAGCACACGACTGTTAATCGTTAGGTCGCAGGTTCGAATCCTGCCCGAGGAGCCAGCTTTTACCTATCCACGCGTTCCCGCTTGGCAGGCTACGGCCGGCACGACCAGTATTTCTGGTCAAAATTAAAAATATATGTCATCCTATTATAGGATATTCCCAATTTTATTGGGGCTGTAGCTCAGTTTGGTTAGAGCGTCCGCCTGTCACGCGGAAGGTCACGGGTTCGAGTCCCGCCAGCCCCGCCATGTGTGTCGTTCCTGCGCATTGGCAATCATTTTAAACGGCTCTCTCAGCTCTACATCGAGCTTTTCAGCATCAAGCGTTAAGTTCGAAAAAAAGAACCCCAAAAGTTGCTGTTTTTCTTCTAGTTTCGAACTAATAAAAATATCCCTAACCTCTTTGATTAAGTTCAGAACTTCCTTGGCAGCAATTAACTCGACTTTGCTATCAGTACTATAAGATTTTAGCTCTAGTGCTAGACTTTGCTGTTCCCTTTTGTATTCTCCAAGCTTGTAGTGATACGTTTCGGCATCAATTTTGCCATCAATATGCATATCAATAAGTTTTGAGATGCGTTCTTGGGTAAGGTTTAGCTTATCATTGAGTAGTCGTTGGGTGTTCTTAATGAGTGCGTGTTCCTGTTCTTCGTATTCTCCTATGTGGTCTACAAGCTCGCTAATTTGCTCATCAGTTACTTGAATTTTGTCAAAGTAGCTAAGTAGCTCTTCTAGCAATACTTCTTCTTTAACCCATTTCTTGGTGCATATACGTTTTGAATTATGACAGCTGTAGTATACATATTTCTGCTTTTTTATATCACCACAAACGGTACTACTGCAATTTTTGCAGGTGATTAAGCCCCGTAATAAGATAGGTTTTCCCGCATACTGTACAGGTGCTTTATATCGTTTATAGATTATGCCCTGCACTCTATTGAATAAATCCTCTGTTATGAGTGTTTGATATCGATGAGGATGCAGTTGCCCTTTGGCATTCATTTTTCCGTAATAAAAAGGATTTTTTAGTATAAGCTCTACCGTTCTATCAGTTACTGACTTTCCTTTAGCTGTAAGCGGAAAGCCTTCTTTACGCATTTTTTCAGCAACAGTCTGAAATGAGTTATTGCCCTTCGCATATTCCTCAAATATTTTAATAACAAAAGGCGCTTGTTCTTCATTGATTTCAATCGTTCTTTGTCCTGACGGAAGCGCTATGTTCTTGTAGCCATACGGCGCCTTAGAGATCCATTGTCCATTGCGTATGCATTGTTCTTGGCTTCGTTTAACGTTATCACCAAGTTGGCGGACATAACTAGAAGCAAATAAAACGCCGACATCCCATTGCAATAACTGTGCACTATTAGAATGCTGATTAATTACGAGACCTTCTCGCAAAAAGTGCAGTTCAAGCTTTCCCTGTCGCCGTAATTCATCAAGCAAGGGTGTTTCCCTGAAACTACGCTGTAAACGATCAACAGTGTCTGTAATGAGCGCGTATGCTTCCTTTGATTTTTTAACGAAAGTGATAATTTCATCAAACTGTTTGCGAGTATCTTTTGTAGAGGATTCTGTTACTTGGAAAGTATTTGCGATAATGAAATTCTTTTTAAGCGCATATTCAGTTAATCGGCGTACTTGAGAGGGGATCGATTGACCATCTTCTTGATCTCTACTGGAAACGCGCGCAAAAATAATAGCTTTCATGGGTGTGCTGGTAATATGTTGGTGAGTAGTTGCTCGAGATCTTCTTTTTTATAAAGACGATATGAGTTCTGTGGATTACGGTACGCTGTAATTTTATTTTTCTTCTCCCAATTGCGTAGGGTATTTGGTGTTACGCCAATGAACTTTGCTGCATCTTGTATCTTCAAGTAATCAGTTATTTTTATCATAAGTAGTACCTTGTAAAGTGTATAATTTAAGTATAGCAAACGTTATAAAACGCTACTATTTTTTACAATCATGCTTGTATAAGCAATGCATTTCTTATTTTCCTACGTATATGGGAACAAGAAAACAAGAAATGCAATTTTTTAGCTGTCGAGAATCCCGCCTTCTTTTACTTTTTTTAGACGCGATTCTACCTGTGCTTTAGTGAGGCCTGTTTCATTTTTTATTTGTTCGATAGTGAAACCTTTCTTTTTCAGAACAGCAATTTGTGCTAGCTCTTCTTCTTGCGCAGTACCTGATAATCTCCAAGAATAAATGCCATTTTCATGCAACAATCGTGCTTGAAATGATCGTGCACTTTCGCCAGAAAAGTGACGTGCCTTGCCAAAGCTCACATCAAAGCGAGCGCCTTCATTTGCTGCATAATCATCTGGGTGTTGTAAAATCACCACTGCATCTAAAATATCCTCTCGCTTACTGGTGCCTCGTTGTGTGCCATTTTTGTTCATATGATGTACGAACAATATTGACTTGCCGCGCCTACGCAAGTTGAGAGCCCATTCTTGAGCCTCGCGCCAGCTTTCGGCTTCATTCTCATTACCGCTTCTAAATAGGCACGAAATGTTATCGATAACTACTAGATCACATTTTGCTATGTGTATTTCGAGCTGAGCGCGGCCATCCTCTGTTGATAAATCAGGTAGCTGTTGGCTTTGCGCATCTGGTGTAATAAGCTTAAAATTTTCTGATGCTGGGCATTGATCATTCATAACAGCAATCATTTTTAGACGTTCTTGTATCGATATGAGTGGCATCTCACCATCAATATAAAGCACTTTTTTCGGCTGTGGTGCATGCCAGCGTAAAAAGGTTCCTCCGCTTGCTATTGCATATGCTATACCTAAAGCAACATGAGTTTTTCCAACACCGCGCTGCGCTGCCAATAACACAAGCCCTTGACTGGGCAAAAAAGGTTCAAGAAGAATTTCTCGTGGCGGTAGCTCTAAAGCGAAAAGCTCGTTGAGTGTTATAATACGTAACGCTCCTTCTTTTTGTGGTGGTTCATATTCGGGGGTTTTTTCAACAAGCTCGAGAAAGCATTCAATTGTGTTACCTTCTATGGCTAACCAATCGGTTATATCTCCACCATGAGCTTCTGTGTATGGAATACCAGGAAGATCAACAACGCGCAATCTCCTTGTCTTGTCATATAAGTGTTTAAGCAGAAGCTCTCTGCGTTTCAGCCCCGTTTTATCGTTGTCATATAAAATAATGACATCGGCTGCTGTTAATATCTGAGTAAACTCATCGGTCCATTCAAGTGAAGTTGTGGTGGTCGTCGCGACTATGGTATTATTAAGAAGCGTATTAGCATCTTTCTCGCCTTCTACTAAGAAAATGGGCATATTATTTTTTACAGCGTATAAAACATTAGCTAGGCCATAAAGTACTTTTCTGCACCCACCAAGACCGCTCGTATATTGTCCATTTGAGTAGTGCTCAAAGATAAAATCTTTTGCGCCATCTTCGTGTTCGATACGAACTTTCCTGAATAAAGGTCTATCATTTTCATCGTTATAGAGATAAAGGGTGCGTTTAGCGACTGACATATATGCCTCTATTCTTTTTTGAAAATAGATCCTTTTTGCGGATGCCTAATGCGAGACAAATATCATCGAGAGTGCAGCTACTGAAGCAGTGCAGAAGAATTCTGCCATTCTCGCCTTCGTTTATGCAAAAGCTGGGTTTTTTGTCCTCATGTGCCGGGCACCGGAGGCGATATCCTTTTCTGTAGGGCATTGGCTGGGAATTTGTTTTTTGAGCAATCAAAAACACTAATTCTTGAAAGTTTAATCCTTCTGAATTTTGAATATGTTTGTTATAATGAGACATATCTTATTTCTTTCGGGTCGGTCAACGCCGACCTATTTTTATTTAATTCCTTTTTCTGCACGAATTCTTTTTCTGATCTTGTAGAGCAGCACAAAAAAATTGATAAAGTCTGAGTTGAATGAGCTTGGTGTAGAGGTTCTTGTGTAATGATTTGTGCGGTTCTTTAATCTTTTATAATTCATGAGATAATAGTAACGACTGAGAGGGTACCCCGGTTTTTTTTCTTTTTTTTTATAAAAAAATGGTCAATTGCCTGTGTATTTAAGGTATTTTTTCTTAATTTTCGATTAGATTGGGGATGCAAGAAATGGACGATTTTAAAGAATTAGCTGTTCTTAAATACAATATTGAATACTTGCTTTCCCAGAGATCCGTTTTTTGTTTTGCAGAACATTTGAAATTAAAATTTATTCCTCTCGTAAAAAAACTGTATCCAGATCTTGTGAAAAAATGGAGCGATGAGAGTAGCCATTATTCACAATTAAATAATCAGTTTAAAAGTCGTATCTTGTTTGATATAACTGCAATTTTTACATGTATCAAAAAACGGCTTAAGGACAATGAATTATTGAAAATACGTATGATGCAGGAACATATAAACGCATTAGAATCAGCGTTAAGTGATGAACCACAATTTTATTATCCTCGTAACGACACAATTGCTTTTGAAAGGCTAAAAGAATTGTGCACTGAGATTGTTATACTTAAACGGGAAGATCTTGTTTCTGAATATGTTGAATCATTCAGCGAAATAAATGAATATGTTGAAATTGGTGGCACAATTTACCAGTGCAACGATTGTTGGAAGTTATTTCCTCAAAAAAATCAGCATCAACTTAAAGCTAATATCGATGAATTAATTTGTCCCGAATGTTCTTCCTTGCTGCAGCATCATCAAAAAAGAGAGCTAAGAAAAACGAAATATATAGAACGATTTGATGAGAAAACGTTTGTCCCTGCGTTTTTTGCGTTATGTGATCTTCACGAGTATTTTTGGGGGAGCGCCGCAGGAGCGTGGGTATTGTTTAAACAAATTGATTCTTTTTGGATGACTTCCGATGTGCAACGTGATTATTTTCGTAAAAAATTGCGTTATGAAACTACTGCAGATTGTGAGCGTACTATGGACTTATTAACACGTAATCTTCTGCGCAGTGAAGTTAGAAAAATAAAGGGTAAGCGCGAAGGCAAAATTAATGAAAAAAATGCCGAATATATAGCGCATTTGAATGAGCAGCTAAAAATAATTATTGATGTTCCGGCTGAAGAATCTCCTCATGTGTTATCTCTTACCCGTTTGCAAGATGCGCTAAAAAAAGTAAAAAATGAACTTTTCAAGAACGTAGACTACAATAAAATCGCATGCGCATATGGCCCAGAATTTATTGAAATTTATCAAGATCAAAAAACAGGCGATTTGCGATTAAAAGTTGAGTGGACAGCGCGTATTGCGGAAATATATCATTTGACATCCTTTCGTGAGAAGGGGGATTATAGGAATAATTTTTTTCAAAATCTACTTAACAACATAAATCAGTTTGTCGTTATTGATTCGAGGTATCCTGCAACACAATGCTTGCAAGAGGCGGGCATAGCAGATATTCTTGCAGATTTATTATTGAATTATTCTGATAAAAAGGGAGCATCTTTAAAGGGCAAAAGAGTGAGAGTACCTGTAAGTAAGGCTAAAAAAATGCGCAAATTTTTATTAGACCTTAAAACAGTCATGTGAGAAGAAAAACGTATGGCATTATTATGGTTTCGGCAATAGCTTGTTTTTGATTGCTTGCCATCGCCGTTCTTCGTAATCATAATCAAAAAACTCTTCAATATATGGTTCTGCGCGCGCTCCATACCATGCGAGCAATTCTTTATTTATTGCTTGATTGTGTTTGCTATCATAGTAGCGCTGCTTCGCTTGTAGTACTCGGTAAGTACCTTTGTGCATATAACTAGGTTTTTCACCTTCAAGATTCCCGCCCCTGCTTTTTATAGGATCTTCGATTTTTGCGTGCATGTAGCTGTAACGCCTAGATGGCCGCAATCGTTGTGACCAATAACCAAGATTTAAGCATTTTCGACAAAGGAAGACGCTATGCTCAGCAAAGTATAGAAAACGCATACGCTTTTGGCATAAGGGACATCTAAAGAAAGATCGAAAGCCACCATAATTGCAGGGTTGTCTTTCAATAGGGATGTTGTAAGTATGCTCTTTGCGTTTTCTGTAGGTGACTTTTAAGTGATCAGTTATTACCTCTATCCTGATATCTAAGGGTTGTATATTGAATCCTATGATTTTGTCGCTTAGCTTAAAAGAGTCAATTTTTGTTAGCTGTGAGCAAAGTTTGCGCGGTATGTGTTTTTGTTTTACTTTCCAGTACCATCCCCAATGTGTCATCATTTTCTCCTTTATCGAAATACATAGGAAAATCGTATTCTATTTTAAATATTTTATCACTAAAAGTGGCTTAGTCGAAGTTTTTTGAAGCCAAATTGAATTATGATATATTTTTTAAATTCATTTATTTGACATGTTAGATTTATGGTTTAAGTTGATAATATGGGATCATGTTTAACTATTACATTATTATGTGGAGGCTATTATGCAATTTAAGTATATGTTTCTAGCAATTTTATCATTGGGCTTCGCGGCGATATCTATTGCTGGTAAACAAAAGCAAACTATCGACATTGTTAATGACAGTGATCAATCATTGCAGATCTCCACAAACAATGCCAATAAAACGTTTCAACTTACGCAAACGGTACCTGCGTATACGAGAGCACTTATTATTGCGCAGTTGATTAATCTTAAATCCGCGCAAAATCTTTTACTTGAAGCGATCCTTAATGACTCTGTTAAAGGAATACAAGAAGCGGTACGCCAAGGTGCAAATATCAACCAAGAAATTGGCGGACAACGTCCATTGGTTTTCGCAGTTGCGTTAGAAAAAATGCATGCGGTTAAATACCTAGTTCTTTGTGGCGCTGAGTAATCTGAGCGTTAGTATTTTTATCTGCTGCATATGTTCATGTTTAAGGCTATGCAGCAGGATTATGAGATGGAGGATCTTGTCATGATACATAAAAAAATTATTTCCGTTTCTTTGATATTGAGTTTAATGCACATATCATTGTCGCATGCTGCAAGCCCAATGGGATATATCAAGTCTTTCTGCGGTGTTGTTCATCAGCACGCTCTTGTTGCTGCGTCAGCACTCACATGTACGGTTGTTGGTATCGTTGCATTAGTCTATAAAAAAGATAAAAAGCGTGAAGATAGAAAAACCAATATACCTCCAGTAGCTGCGCCAAATAAATTGGAGAGCGTTACAAATGAGCAGTCAGTGTTTTTATCCGACTCTGTGCAATCCGCAAACGAACCCAATGATTTAACCAAAAATCCTACTATGTCGAATCATGATGCTCAGCAGTCAGATGAAACGATTAAAAAAACATTAGTAACTATTGATATGATGCCATTATATGGTCAATCTGCTGGTTCTTTTGACTTATATTTACAGTAAATAAATTTTTAATGGGGTTAATCATGTTTAATTATAAAAGTTTTTTAGTGTTGTCATTTATTTTGATAAACGGCTTAGTAGTGATGGACACAGTTTCTCGTCCTCTGCCATCTACTCCGCAAAGTATTAGGGTAACCAATAACACTGATCATGCCTTGAATGTTAATTTATCTGTTCCAGAACAAACTGAAGTTCTCATAAAACTTAAAAGACTCGCTGTACTTCAAGATGCATTACATCAAGCGATAATTGTTGATTCTGCAAAGAAAATAAAAAAAGTATTATTGGATGGTGCAAATCCTAATCAGCTTAAAGATGGTAAATCACCGCTTTTTTGGACAACTCTCTATAAATGTCATAACGCAGTTGAAATGCTGCTACAATGGGGTGTAAGGCCTGATGATGTATGTGTGCAAGAAGTCATTAGAAGGCATGATACAAAAGTTGCATTTTTATTATTGAAGTTTGGCCAAATTAATTTTGATTTAAAAGTAATTTTTAAGATATTTTTAGGTTGTAGCTATCCTCGTAGTAGGCATTTACGGGGGGATGTAGATCTTGCATTTGATCTAATTAAGGAGTTGGTTAATCGTGGGTATGATATCAATGCAATGTGGGAGTTAGCTATTGGGCTTAGGCATAACAAAGAAAAATGTGAAGAAGCAATAAGGTTTTTATTATTACGAGGCGCAAATCCAAATCATGTTTTCACTAGTGCTGATGGTTGTACTGAAACACCATTATTAAATGTATTGCGCTATTGTCGAGAAATTAAAACTATCGGATTATTACTGAAATCTGGTGCTGATATAAATCAAACAATAATGCCATATCGTGATCACAAAATTTATACACCACTTGCGCATACAATAGAACACTGTGGTGAAAAAGAAGTTATTGAATTTTTACTTGAAAATGGCGCAGTTGCATAAAAATTGTACCTTCTAAATGGAGTTAACTATGGTTAATTATAAAAATATTTTGCTTTCACTGGCTATCTTTTTAGGTAGTATTGATGTAGCGGTTATAGGTGCTATTCCTACTTTACCGATCAAAAAAGTTAAAATTTTTAATAACGCAGAACAGTCATTGCGTGTTGCACATGACGTTCCTGAATATACACAGGCAATTGTCGAGATGAGTCGACTTCCTGAACCACAGCGCCTATTGCATGAAGCAATTTTGAATAATTCAACCAATGATATATTACAAGCAATTAACGTGGGTGCTGATGTTAATTTAGATATTGATGGTAAATTGCCCATTCTCATCGCAATGTCTGCAAAAAAACTCAATGCGATTGAGGTATTGAAAAAATGTGGCGCCATTGTTCCTGTACTGAAAAATATTATGTATAGGGCTATTCTTAATGATTCTTCAGAGGCAATTCGTTATGCAGTTAATGCTGGCGCTAAACCTGGAGAAGCTTTAAGTATTGCGATTTCTTTTGCTCGTTATGAAGCCATAGAAGCATTGTTGGGATGCGGGGCAGAATCTTCAATTGGCGCGGCATTACAATCTATGAAGATGGGCGATATTAAATCAGCCCTTCTTTTGCTTAAGATGGTATCGGTAAATATCCATACTGCCAGAGAGTTAAAGGAGTGGAGGTATTATCAACAGGATATTTTTAGATATATGGTTACTGAAATAGATCCGATGTGGATCAAAGATATATTTTTAGATTTTTTACAGGCGCTTATTGATCATGGATATGATATCAATACTACTTCTTTTCACACTAGCGCATGGGCATCAGCATTAAAAAGTCCTTATTTTTCAATAGAGCTTCTTGAATTATTAATGAGAAATGGAGCTAACCCCAATCAACTTATTGAGGATTCAAGTCATGGCACTTTTACCCCTTTATTAATAGCCATCCAGGAAAATAATATAAAAGCTGCTGAATATCTCATTGGAGCTGGCGCTGCCATAAATAAGCCAACCAATCTGGTTTATAATGGGCACAATACGCCTACTCTACATACACCGCTGTTTTATGCGAGAACAATTGGTAAGTGGGTTGATAATCATGATATGATAACGCTTTTAGTAAAACATGGGGCGCGTGGGTAAGTGATTTTCTAAAATGATTGCTGGCGTTCTGTTTTTTCCTGGTCAGGATATTTTTTATAGTCGAACAATCTTAGGGTTGGTAGTAAGCTATTCCATCTAAAAGTTCGCAGTGTGCCACATGACTGCCGCCATACTTCGCTCATTCTGAGCTTCGTATGGCTAACGCCAAATTCCTTAGCGAAGTATGCCCTTCGTAGCTTGTAGAGCGTAGTAGGGCAGTTAAAAAATGTTTTATGTTTATCTTATAAAATCAATACATAATCCCGAAAAAACCTATATTGGATTTACAACCAATATCACAGAGCGTTTTAAAGCGCACAATGAAGGTGCTTCTGTTTACACTTCTGACTATAGACCATGGAAGTTGGTATCTTTTATTGGCTTTGAAAAAGAACAAAAAGCGAGATCTTTCGAGCGTTATATAAAAATGGGCTCAGGTCATGCTTTTGCCAAAAAGAGATTGTGGTAATTGTTCACTCTGAGTTCTTTTTATATGAGTTCCTAATATTAGAAAAATTAGATCCTCCAGCAATTTTTTATAATCAATACGCATTAATAAATACCTTTTTTATCACTGACCTTTAGATAAGTGTTCAGCAATAATATCTTCAATAATTTGTTTTTGTTTAACAGCTTCTGCACAAGTCACATCTTGTAAGGGCACAAGTGTAATCAGCGCCTTCCATAAAGCCCAACCCTGCGCGCGCTCCCATGTTTTTCGATCTAGGTTTACGAGGGATTTGAAGATCTGGCGACTTTCTTGCTTCAAAAATATCCATGCTATTACCAAGTCACATGCAGGATCGCCCACGCCCATACCTCCAAAGTCGATGACAGCAGTTAAACGATTATCTTTGATAAGAATATTTCCTACGCTTAAATCGCCATGGATCCATACGGGACTTTTGCTCCATTGGGAACTGAGAGCTTGTTTCCAAGCGTCTGTTATGGTATCAACGTCGACAATTCCATGTAGGTGAACAAGGGCATGTTGCGTTTCCGAATCATAGGCTTCGAGAGAATCTCCTCGATAAAAATTATGGAGACCAGGGGTAGGACCATCCATAGGAGGTATCTTGTGTAATTCATTCAGAAATTGTGCGAGCTGTGCAGCTATTACCGATAAATGTATATCATCGATGTATAGGGTATTGGCGCTATTTCCTTCAAGCCAACGGTATATTGACCAATGCCAAGGGTATTGCTGTGAAGGATTTCCCATGGCAATTGGTTGTGGAATGGCATAGGATAAATGAGGCGCTAATAGCGGCAACCATTTTTGTTCTATTTGAACCTTGGCAGCGTATTTTTCAGCACTGGGTAAGCGTATTAACATTTCTTCGCCTAAGTGAAATGTCCTATTGTCATGACCGCCGTAAGCCACTGGTTTAATTGATAGATGCGACCAGTGGGGAAATTGTTCTGCAATAAGATCTGCGACCAACGATACTGTAATTTCTAGCTGATCGGGTGTTTTTATGAGCATTATTTTTCTAGGATTCTGCAGGTGATTTTTACTTATTAAAGTATGATAATTTCCCCTAGGATACATAAAAATTACGCATAAAAAAAGGCTCGCTTCTCAACGAGCCGATATATTGCTCCCTTTTACCAGACCCTTTGGTTTTACCTTCTTTCGCACGCGCTTTTTTATCGATGCGGATAAGTATTGCAACAAGGTCTCGTAGTTGTCCTCGATCGCTCGAAGACAGTATTACGTCTGAATATTAATGAGCAGATCTAATACGATATATGCACAGAACCCATTGGGCTTTGTGGTATAACGTTCTTGTGAATGGGTCAGAGCATGCGCTCCGAATAAATTAACCCGTTTCATGATTGCTCACTTCTTAGTGTTACTATATAAAAAATCAATTGCACGAAAATCGGCTTGATTAATTGTGTCAATTTTATTTCGACTTTGATTATAAATTTTCACTATGAAATCTTGTGATAATTTTTATTTTTTTGTTTGACTTTAGTAATTATGTTTATATAATTGATTTTTGAAATTTACAAAGGAAGTAGGGTTGTGAAGCAAAGCAGTATTACTAAACCAAAACTCTACGAAAGGATGAATCATGAAAAAATTCATGATGTCTCTTAGTTGTATTTTTACCATATCTCTTTTAAATGCTGGTGTTGCAACTGATACCGTTGTCGAAACATCAGAAGGTCCTAAAAAAAATCAGTGTTCTAAAGGTTGGTGGCAAAGTAATTTGTTTAGACCAAAATTTAGTGCCTAATATAAAACCAATAGCAACAATACAAGAAATTGATGTCGAATCATTTGTGGAAATTACCACAGAAGATAACACTGTCATGCGTGTATCGTATGATCAACAGGTTTTTGTGCCAAACAAATGGGTACAAGTTGATCAGTTAACTATTGGTGATATTCTTTTAAAGCGTGATCGAACGCTCATACGAGTTACTGGTGTTCGCTATATTCAGGAACCTACTAAATTGCGATTCATTACTGTTGAAGAACATCATAATTTTCTTTCAACGAAAAATGGTGTGCTCATTCATAATGGCATTGGCGGTACTATTACAGGCGCCGTGTGATATTAATATAGGGTAGAAAAGTTATGAATATCTTTAAAAACCGATATTCGAATATTAAACAAAACTGTATTTCTATAATATGTGTATCTGCTGTTCAGATATGGTTTAATTTTAAGTTCCCAGCTTTTATTAGGCGGGGAACCTTTTTGCATATCATATTCGGTGTTACCGCAAGCATAATAACCACTTTTGTGTGTTTATACGTATTTGCTTATCCAGAGCGGTATAAATCATTTGTAGATTTGGAATATTTAGATGATGCGCCAGAGCAATACAGGCAACTTTTTAAAGATTTGCATAGAGCATTGCTCATATCAGTAATAATAGCAGCGTCATTTTATTTTTGGTATACGGATTACTATGGAATGTCTAACACTTGGTATATTATTTTGTATGCCTATTGGTTTACAGCATTTGCATTAATGATTAGAGCTATCAAAAGATCTACAAAATAGCATTAAGCTTTAAGTAAAATTTACATCAATCAGTCTTCGCCCTTTGGGCTGCGATATGGTTAACGCTCGTGAACAAAATTATAAGAAAATAAATTTATTTTCTTGCTTATTCAAACGCATTTCCATGAGCGAAGTCGTACAATTAGTAGCAATAATGATAAACAAGTAACACAAATTACTATTAAACCTTTGATTCAGCATAACCCTTAGGACACTCTTCATTAAAGGGAACATATTTTGGACGAACAACCATTTTTGAACCCTTAATATAATGCGTCCAATCGCATCTTTTGAGGAGATTGTAATTTATTGCTCCTACATTTAAACTTGCGTTTATTATAAAACCTGTGGCAATTAATAATAATTTTTTCATGAGAAACATCTTTCTATTATTTTAAACAATATATTGCTATTATAATTTTATCTCAAGAGAAGAAGTAAAAGCAATAAAATCTTTTGAATAATAAAATTCATCCTATAATTTATTTATCTATCGTCTTTGACAAAATAAAACGGCTGTTATAATGTACCAATAATTATTTCATATTCAAAAAAGGATAGCCGTTTATGAAGCGTATATTTTTATTCTGTGGGGTACTTTTTTTTACTTCTTTACACAGTATGTATTCGTGGGATACAGAAAATTGTGAAAATGGGTTTTATGCAACGCTGGATGGTCTGGCATGGAAGGGCACTGCCGAGGGCGTAGAATTTGCAATTGTAGACAACTTAATGACATTTACCCAAGGGCTATGTATTTCTGGTACTTATAAAGAGCCAAAAGTTAAATATCATCCGGGAGTTCGCGTAGGACTTGGGTATGTTATTGGTGAAAGACAGTGGAATATATATGGAGCATACACTGGTTTTAATTTCACTGATTGTAGAAATATCGCCGTCAACCCTGCTACACAGGTTCTTATCGGTACACGATCGGTTGCTGTTATCAATCCCATTATTACTAACGCCCAATCAAATTGGAATGCTAAATTAAACGCCGTAGATTTGGTAATTGGTCGCCCCATTATGATTGATAATTTTGCCGTCTTTCAGCCGTATGCCGGTTTTAAGGCGTTGACTTTACACCATGTACGTACCGTGCACTATGGCGGTGGGTTTTTAACAGATGCACCAATTAACCAATGTTATAAAAACAATTTTAACTCCTTTGGTTTGCAAACGGGTTTGACGATGGATTTTCATCTCTATGGATCACCATGTAATACCTGTGGCGACTTTAGTCTCTATACTAATTTAGCAATTGCGTTACTTGCTGGTAAGGATACTATAAAAAATAGAGAAATGTATGGCGCCCAACTTTCTACGCAAACTGCTGATTGCTACCAAAATGTCAAATTCGCATCCGATACAGGAATTGGTGTTCGCTGGAAAAGAGATTGGAAGAAAGCCACGTTCTTATTAAATTTTGCATGGGAATTGCACCGCTATCCTAACATTTGGGGTCGCCAAATTGTAGGTACACTTGCTTCTCCTATAGGAATTTTTACCACACAAGGGTTTGTTTTTGGTGCGGGAATGTACTTTTAAGGAGCTCATATGAAAGAATTTTTTCTTGGAATATTTCTTGGAACAGGGGTGATGTGTTGTTCTGCGGTACTTACCACAGAACTTCCCGTAAATACATTGCTCACTAGCCTATCTAATGTGACCCCTCTGGCCGTTCTCACCAGTATTCCTATAAACCGTTCCACTTATATAGTCGTTCACATAGCTACAGTAGCTGCAAGTGGAAACCCTACAGGTAACGCGCAGGGCTGATCAGTTTACCTTCAAAGGGGATAGCATCTTTGATGTATAAATATCTTTTTTGTTTAGTATGGGTTTCTTTGTTGCAAGGGAGCTCATGCATTTCAATTACCGCTGGAGTAGGGCCAGGCTGGCACCAATTATTTATTCATGAAAAATTTAAACTATCTCCCGCAGCAACTAATGTTCCCATCGAGGATTTGGTGTATCCTAATATTGAAAATATAGGTACTGAATTTAATACATTGCCGTTCGGAAGAGCAAAAATCTCATTAAATTATCCTCTTTTTTGTGCTGAATATATTCTCAGCGGTGGAAAAACAAAACATGGAGCAGGATCTGTTTCTTATTCCGTTATGCAAACTCTTACTAATCCTAATATAATTATTCCTGTAGATTATATAACTATCGCAAAACTGGGCATTAACGTTTTTATCAATGATTTTTGCATAGGTGGGGTATGGCAAGGGGAAAAAAACCCCTTACAGGCAATTTTTAAATTGGGATATGTGTATAATAAAGAACAAGTAACGTTTAATCCTCTTGATAAGGCGGCAATTTGGAAAATTAATAATACGTGGCACGGTCCTTATATAGGATTTACCGGTATTATACAATGGGATAAAACTACGTGTGCTTTTTGGTATAAATGCGTACTTGGATCAGTTAAATCCCATTTTAGTGTGTGCGCTGCTCCTGATTTTTTTACCAATATTGAACAACTGTTTATATTACCATTAGAATCATCTCCAACACGATGGAAAGGAGCAACCATTGGCTCTTTATTTGGTGCCGAACTTACCTATGATCTTTGCTCTAGAATCTCTGTTGGTAGCACGCTTGATTACCTGCTCTATAGCATACGCAAAGGGCCAAGAATATGTTTTTCTCGGCCTCAACCATTAGTAAATACGGCGTGCGTTCAGCAACAAATATGGCAACAAATTGCGTGGACGTTTTGGCTAGAATTATATTACTAAAGGCACCTCATGCGCATTATATATGTATTGATATGTATAACAACAGCGAGCAACGCAGCCTGGAATGTGGCGTTCCGAGGCTCCCTAGGTCCCTCCTGGCATCGATATAATTTTTTTGAATTATTTGATATACCAATACAAAACGGGGAAATTTCCTTACTTCCTACAACAGAGTATCTCCAAATGCCGTATATGTTAATGCCTTATGGTGAAATTGCTACTCAGTTACATATAGGTAATTTTTTTCTTGAAGCGTATGGAGGTGGTGGGTCTTTTAAAAAAGGTATTGGGACCATAGCGTTACCTTTTTCAGGAATCGTCTATGAAAACAGTAATAGCTTTCGGCAAGAGTTACCCAGCATAACCAAAGCATCTCTAGCTCTTGTAGAAACCTTTATTGGATATAACTATTCTCTCACTCGCCCTAATATAATCATTACACCTCTTATAGGCTATATTTACGCCAAACAAAGCCCTACATTTTATGTATATGATGTAGATACTACTTTTAAGCATATTACTCGCTGGCAGGGGCCTTCATTAGGATTTAGCGTGAATACGCACTTTGCAGATATATTGCAGGGATGTATTTCTTACAAATTTTCTCCCGCAAAACTGAACACTATTATCCAGGTAAATTCTCCACTCAATTTTACGCAAGAAGTATTTTTTTTATCGGATGCTACTTATTCTACCGTATGCGGAAGAGCATGGGGGAACGAAGTTGAAGGCAAAATATGGTATACGAGGAATCTACTGAGCCTTGGACTCGGTATAACCTATCTTCAATTCAATAATGCAAAAGTTGCACTGGTGAATTTAGGATCTACCAATACTTATGGAAACCCAGAATTAACCGCTGATGTAATTCAAGGATCTACTCTACCCAAGATTGTATGGCAACAACTTATTGTGAAGATTTCTTTTGAAGTTCATTTTTAATATTCCCAATGGGCGCTTATCAAAAACTCTATCTCACGATTAAGAACAGAAAGAACATTGTTTACATTAAGCGTTAGAATGCCATTAGTATAGGTACGCGAATTTCCTATTTTATAATTGCGAGCATTTGCGTACGAAAGTGCACACCCAAGAACAATATTCTCTTTAAGCGTGTAAGAATATTGTATACTAAAGGCATTCGCTATAACGTGGGGAATGCGCCGCAAGACAAAAATATTTCCTGTATTTTGTGTAAGGCGAACATTAATAGTTCCAATTCCTATTTTATAAGCAATTGAAACAACAGAATTATCCAAAGAAAAGCTCATTTTTGCTTTTGCAAATCCCGCAGAATAAGAGTTACGAATAAAAAATATTAAAGGCTGATTTAAAAAAGTAAGCGCTTTAAATTCTTTGGTTAAAAAATATCCGCCTTCCATACCACACTGTATATGAGAAGCTGGTTCAAAGGATGTTCCTAATCCCAGAGTAACATCAAATAAATTCATAAAAACCGATGTGTAGTTTGCTGTGGCAACTCCTAATATAAGGTCCCTAAATGCTAATTGATTTGAATCCGTAATTATTGCCCTTCCATTCCGCAATATATTACCTCCTAGTTCTAGGCTTAAATACCAATTTTTATACAGTTTTTGATCTATACCCATAGAAAGCGCGGTATATAAATTCCATGCAGAGTTCTCATTTGCTACAGATAAAAGAGATGCGTTTTCTGTAGAAGGCTGAGGCAACAGCAATTGACTAAACATAACCCACCCAGGCCCCACTGTCCCTTTTATTGTAGTTTTTAGTTCCTCTTTCAAGAGTACAGACTGTTCAATAGGATGTATGTGCAAAAAAACCAAAAATAGCGCAAAAAATGATACGCTCTTCAAGCCAATTCCTTTTATAAACAGCATCGTTGGGATCGCAGCCTACAATTTTTATGAAAAACAAAAATGAAACGATCACTGTGATATTAGAGCAAGTAGTAAGTAAAATCAATGCTCGTTATAAAAATTCAAAAATAATATGAAATATTTCAGGTAACTATTGGATTATCAAAAGATTCTTTAGTAATGCTGTAAGGTACGCTGCCTGCTAAAGCGCTTCCTTTGCCGTTAGTACAAGAAAATAAGATCGCTTGACAAGTATATCTCTTTTAGATTCACTCAAAGAATAAAAAGGGAGATAGTGTATGTATGTAATGATGAGGTTTTTTATATTAGTTTGTGCAACAGGTGTTTTACTGCGTGCTGATGGGCCTGGTGTTACCACCGCATTTTCGCCGCCGTTAATGAATGGTATTATAGGCCAACAATCAATGGCATACAATTCAACTGATAATCAATATTGTTTGGTATGGCTTGATGAAGCTGGTTTTAACAACATTAACTGTGCTTTGTATAACCCTGATGGCACGCCTGCAAGTGCCCAAACATCGCTGAGTAATGCTGCGCAATCTCCATATATTTGCTACAACAGTACTAATAATCAATACTTTATTGCATGGGCAGCAAATGATAACATTCAATTTATTGTTATTGATAATGCCACAAATGTCGTAGTGCCGGTGCAAAGCATTCCGTTATCTGCTGGCCTTTTTGCAGGAGCGGATGTTACCTGTTGCTATAATAGCGTTTCAAATGAATATTGCATTACTTGGATTGAATGGGATGGTGCCACGCCACCAAGTCAATTATACTTTGCGCTTGTTGATGCAACAGGAGCTGTTGTAAAAGGAGAAACAGAAATATCTTCTGGAGCAGGATTAGCTGCCGGTGATGCTCTAACACCTTTTGTTACGTATAACTCGCGTAAAAATGAATATTTTTTTACGTGGTTTGGCACTGATGGCACCAATAACTATCTCCTTTTTGCGCTCTACGATGCAGGGGGGAATGCTATTACTTCAGCGCAAGTAATTCCCCAATTTACGGGCTATGGTCTTTCAGGAAATACACCTTTTAGTTGTTATAATACTGTTACTAACCAATATTTTGTTACGTGGGTTGCTTCACCTCCTACACTCGGGCAAGCGTATCCTTTTTACGCGATATATAATTCTTCGGGCGCTGTTGTAGTGCCGACAACAGCGGTTACTCCTCAACAAGATGCTTTTCAGATTAACTCTACACCGGTCTGCTCGTACAATATGCATGACAATATCTATTTTTTAAGTTGGTCGGATGTATCTAATCCCGTGGTAGCGGCTACTCTTGCTGCAGATGGCAGTATAATCAATGGGTATATTGTGATTCCTGTTGTTTCTGGTGGAAATCCTGAAGGGTTAGTGTTTAATGTCTTTGGAATTAATCCGGCCGAATATTTTATAGTGTGGCATACAGCAGACCATATCGCGGCCTTTTATAATATTTTTATTATAGATCCTCCTATTCCTACACAATTTACAGGTAAAAAAAGACTCAATAGATTTATTAATTATGGTGAATATTTTGTTAACTTATCTTGGCAACCAAGTATATCTTTGTATTTACAAAGCTATAAAATATATCGTAATGGGGCATTTATCGCACGAGTATCTCCTTTAGCAACGTTTATTAGTCTGCATAATCAGCCACGGCAGGGCAGTGTGTATGGGGTGCAAGCGGTAAATTCTTTTGGTGGTACTAATACTGCGCAGGTGCTGATATGATTAAAAAATATTGTGTTATACCCTGTTTATTAATCACACTCTGTGGTTTTGCGGTCCCTGGAGAACGCGCTTTGATAAGCGTAAATGGCAGCGCTTTTTTCCCCACAAAAAAAATTACTCAAAAAATATATGGACCGGTATGGCCGTGTATAAGCATAGCGGCGCAGCATATTTTTTTACAGTGTTGGCAGCCGCTTTCTTTATTTACGCAAATCGATTTTTTATGGAAGCACGGGTGCTCGTGTGCATATAACCAAGCAACAGCGATTAATATGCTGCCCATAACCGTCGGTGTGCAATGGACTCATATATTCTCAGATACGTCATTATTGTCGTTCAGTGTTGGCCCGCGTTATTATTATATGAAAGTAAAAAACTATACATCATTTGTGTCTGCCTTTACGCATCGCAATGGCTGTGGCATTTATTTTGCTGCACAGTATTTTTATAATTTGTGCTGGGGCGGGGTGCTCACCGCATCTGCAAGTTATTCGTATATGAAGTTTAAGGCACGCTGTTCAACAGAACGCTCTACGGCATTCGATACTCATATTTCCGGCATTAATTTGGGTATTGGTATTGGCTATAATTATTAATTATGCAAAATATTTTCATTGTAAGTTTTTTTAAAATAAGAGCCGTGGGCAAAAAACTGGTTTTATGGTATGATGAATTATAATAAGAATAATAATCGTAGCTATTAGGGATATATGTCACACTATAATGCAGGCCGTAAACCAGAAAATAAAAACAATACTAAACGCCCATCCTCTCAAAAAGGGCCTCGCCGAGGGCAAGTACTGAAAAAACGTGCTGTTAAAAAATTTAATCCTTCATTATTTATTAAAAAGGTTGAAGAACAAGTAGTTTCCGAAGCATATATTCCCACACATATGTTTGCTGATTTTGCGATTGATAGTCAAATTAAAGAAAATATTGCAAGCAGGGGTTACACTACTCCAACGCCAATTCAAGATCAAACAATCCCCTTATTGCTTGAAGGTAAAGATCTTGTAGGTACTGCTAATACCGGAACCGGTAAAACTGCAGCATTTTTGATTCCGTTAGTGCACAATGTTTTGACTAAAAAAACTAATAAAGTATTAATTGTTGCGCCTACGCGTGAGTTAGCTGCACAAATACACAGTGAGTTAGCGATATTTAAATCAAAAACGGGCTTAAATTCATCACTGTGTATTGGCGGTGTAAATATTAATCCCCAAATACACCATCTACAAAAGAATCCTGATTTTGTTATTGGTACGCCGGGCAGATTATTAGATTTAGAAAAACAACGCTGCATAAATTTTAATGCATTTAACGCGATTGTATTGGACGAAGTTGATACGATGCTTGATATGGGCTTTATTAACGATATTAAATATATTATTAATAAGCTGCCTCAAAAGCGGCAGTCGTTATTCTTTTCAGCAACTATCCCTGATGCGTTAAAACCGATTATGGATAGATTCTTGCATAATCCTGTTTCTATAAGTGTTAAAACACGTCAATCAGCAGAAAATGTTAATCAAGATATCATAAAAGTTGATGCTCAGAACAAGATTGAAGTTTTACATGATTTACTGATTAAGCCGGAGTTTGCGCGAGTTATTATTTTTATGCGCACCAAGCGATCTGCTGATAAATTAGCTAAGCAATTAAAAGAACGGGGGTTTGAGGTTGCGGCAATACATGGCGATAAATCACAAGCACAGCGTAAGAAAGCGTTAGATGTATTTAAAAACGACACCGTTAAAATTTTGTTAGCAACTGATGTTGTTGCCCGTGGTATTGATATTGATGATGTATCACATGTTATTAACTATGATTTGCCCCAAACCTATGAAGATTATATTCACCGCATTGGCCGTACCGGGCGTGCGAATAAGATTGGCCAAGCGTTAACTTTTATTGAATAATTAAGAGCGTATATTAGTGGGGGCATGGCATATACTGCACGAATGACCCTCGTTGTTGTTCGTCCGAGTGGCAGCCACCTTTATTTACATCTCTAAAGCGACGGATACGTATACGGAGCTTTGGATCATCTTGAGTGCATACTGCGCATAAAAAACAATGAGGTTTTTGCTCCGAGCTTAGTGCGTTCATAAGACAAGTGCGATGTTCGCATTGTAAAAGGGCTTCTTGCTCATTGTAGCAGTAGGCATCATCCCCTTTTTCTTGTCGGCACTGTATAAAGGCCGCTAATTCCGCGTTGCAAGCCGTCTCACTGGATATGAGAGGAGCAGACTCGTTTCGGATGCCATAAAAGGTGTTAGGTGTGATAAGTGCGATGATTAATAGAGCTAATTTCTTCATAAAAAATCCTCAGTTTTTTTTCTATTGTTTTTTAATGTATTGGTGGCGTTGTGTATCTTTTCTGTGCGATTCATTGCTATTTTGAGTGGTTCTACTGCATTTAAATCAAGCGTCATAAGTTCTACTTTTTGTAGTTGGAAGTTTTTATGTGTTCGCCAGTAAAATATTTTATTGTGCAAATCTGTTACACTCGTCCACGGTGTATACTCCAGATCGCCGCTTGCATCGCGTACTGCTCCATAGGGAATATCAAAATTATTTAAAATATGAAACGCTTGGTATACTCCTTCTAGTTCTGTAGCTACAAGGGGACTTGCTTGTTGATATGCTACTGCTCGTACAAAACGGGAGGGTGGTGTAAAATCACCGGGTAACCCGAGCATACCAGAGCCTTGTCCGAGTTGCTTTAACGTAAGACCAGCAGTTATTCTTGGTGCACTGTTAACGGGCGATAGATGTATATAATTGCGCAAATTAGTCATATGCCACTCAAAGTTTGGCGAATTAGTGATAACGCCTAAGGGATTATCGTGTATATGGAGTTGGCCATTCGTATATTCTACAACAATACTGTTACCTAAAGTATCATGTACAATGAGATGCGCTGGTACTACTTCGTTTAACGGGGGGAATACGGTTGCTGAAACTAAAACGCTTGGTAATGCATTTTTTACTTCGCATACGGTGCTAAAGTTCGTTAAAATCCAGGTTAAGAGCTGCCAAATGGGGAGTGATTGGGCATAATCTTGTTCATTGACTATTTGATATTCTGCAAATCCGGGGAAGTAAAACAGCCCCCCTGCTAAACCTACTTCATTAACACCATCAATAAAATGGTTTTCATCAAATGCATTAGTACCAATAGCTGCATATTTGGTTTGCCATTCAAGTCCTGTATTTTCCCCTGCAGGTGTCGCGCCTCTAAGGGTATAATTACGCGGCATAAAGAGAATTTTTGATTGAAGATCTTGGCCAAATTCTAAGGTACGCGCATAGACGTGCCTGTTTTGGTCAGTTTTAAGAAAAATACCGGTGCAGGAAAAAAGAGTTGCAGGTATAATACCAAGAATAATGATAATTTTTACTATTTTTTTCATGAATTTTCCCCTCTTACTTTAAGTATGCATAAATAAATGGCTAAAATTCAATGGTTTTATTATGTTTCGCGCGGTAAACTCTTTTTTAGGGTATGGGTGGTGTATCTTAAAAGGGTGGGTAAAAATATAAGAAATGACGATACAAGGAAAATGGTATGAAAGTGAGCGTATTGTTCTGTTTTTTTATGGGAAGTTTGGCTGGTATGGGGCATGCGACGCTTCCGTTGCCCACACTGGTGCAATATGCGAGTGCGTCTTGGCACTATACAGGGCTGTATGATCAAGCTTGTTCTGCTGAAGTGGATGATAGGTTATGGGCGCTTGATAGGCTGTCATATTTGGTGGATTATGATCGAGCGAGTCATGATATCGTATTTAAAGTTTTAAAACAATTAGAATGCGTAGTGCAGTATACCCCTCTGCTTAGATCGAAGGTATTCTTTCTTATGAGTAGGTTACTAGCGCATGATACAAGCGATGTAGTCGTTGATCTTGCAAAAAAGTACCTGCATAAACTGGTCGGCGAGAATGACTACGAGGTTTTTATGTCAGGACTTACGGTAGTTCGTTGTCTTGCGCGTATACGCCTTGCGGATGCCTGCGATAATATAAAAGCCTGCTCAAGGAATCCAAATGTTCAATGCAAAATTGCAGCAATTTGTTTTTTAGAAGATATAGCGCGCAACAAGACGTGGCACAGGAGCCTTATACCCGCTGGCTCTGTTTATTTGCACGATCAGGATGAGGACGTGCGATACGCTGCTATGCACTTTTTTGATATACTTTTAGGGTATTTTGATAATATGCAGATTAATAAAATAGTCGCTGACTTTATTAGGGAAAAAAAATACAAGACTCTGACACCGTACACTGAGCGGCAGCGCATAGTATTGGCTGCCTCATTAATACGGCGATCATGCTATTATAGTTCTCTTGGTTGGGGCCTTGCGCAAGCGTTAGTGAGTACTGACAGTGATATGGTCCGCTGTGAGGCAATAACTCTTTTGCAAGAAATTATTGTTGGTGGTGAAGGAGCGAGGTACTGTGAAAAAATAGGCCATCTGATTCGCTATTTTTTGAGGCAACCAAAGCCGTGTAGCATTGCGGTTCAGCAAGCCCTTTTGCAACTATTAACCATTATGAGCGTTGTGCGCCCTGAATACGGCGGTCAGATGCACGATATATTTGAGCGGCTATCAGCCGGGGTATAAGGCTTTACAAAAGCAGCTTTTTTGTTGATACTAAAGAGGAATTATTAATAATTATTAGATAAGGGTTTTTTCATGAAAACAGGTATCCATCCAGAAGTTTTTGAGATTACTGCGCATTGTGTATGTGGGAGCGATTTTAAGACAACTTCTACTAAAAAAGAATTACGCGTAACGTTGTGCTCACAATGTCATCCATTTTTTACCGGTTCACAAAAATTTGTTGATACCGCTGGTCGTATCGAAAAATTTGCTAAAAAATATAGCAAAAAAGCGTAATAATGGAATCACACGCTCACTTGTGGGAATCGTTGCAAAAACGATATGATGAGCTTTCGGTATTAATAGCTTCTTCGACTCTTGATAATACTAAGCGTCACTTAGTGCAAAAAGAGTTGTCGTATCTTTCTACGCTCTTGGCCAAATATCGTGAATTGCAGATTATTGAAAAAGAGCGAGGGCAATTGCTTGCTCAAAAAGAACCCAATACTGACCCTGAAATGGCAGCGTTGTTTGATGAAGAGCTCGCTGGACTTGATCTGCGAATTGCTTCTGAGCAAAAGGCGCTTGATGATCTTATGTATCCTGCTGATCCCTTAGATAATCGTAATGTGTTCCTTGAGATTCGTGCAGGTACGGGTGGACAAGAAGCAGCTCTTTTTGCCGGCGATTTAATGCGCATGTATAGCATGTATGCATTAAAGCGTGGTTGGAAGGCGTCTGTAGTAAGTGTGAGTGACACCGATCTTGGTGGTATTCGAGAAGCAGTTTTGCACATCGAAGGCAAAAACGTTTTTGGTGCTTTAAAGCAAGAATCGGGTGTTCACCGCGTGCAGCGTGTACCAAAAACAGAAACGCAAGGACGTATACATACATCAACAGCTACCGTAGCAGTATTGCCCGAAGCTGAAGAAGTTGAGTTAACGGTAAGTCCTGCTGACTTGCGTATTGACGTGTATCGCGCGGGCGGTGCCGGTGGGCAGCACGTTAATACTACTGATTCTGCAGTGCGTATTACTCATATCCCTACGGGTTTAGTGGTGACGTGCCAAGATGAGCGGTCGCAGCATAAAAATAAAGCAAAAGCTTTAAAGGTACTGCAATCGCGGTTATTATCAGCACAGCGTGAAAAGCATGATGCAGAGATGAGTAAAAACCGTAAAGAGCAGATTGGTTCTGGTCAGCGCTCCGAAAAAGTACGTACCTATAATTTCCCACAAAACCGAGTAACAGATCACCAAGTTGATGTTACCTTAAAAAAGCTTGATATGGTTATGGAAGGCGATATGGGTGATATTATCGATGCTTTACAGGAGCTTGATAAAGAAAACCGTAAAAAACAGCCGTTACCATTTTCCGTAGCATAGCTATCATATTTTTGAAATAAAAATTGTTTTGTATCTCCTTTTAAAAGATGGGCCCTGAATCACATTCAAGGCGACAGAGCAGAAAGAGAGTATTTTTATGATATTACATTATCTTGTGGAGCATAATCGCTATGCTCAAATAGTCGGTATAGTAGCTATTTTAGGCGTTGCGCTATTGTGTTCACGTAATCGAAAAGCAGTTAATTATCGGCTTGTAGGCAATGCGTTACTATTGCTTTTTGGCCTTGGGTTTTTAGTATTGCGCACGACCTTGGGGCAAACCATTGTTGCAAGTATTGCGCGAGTTATTGCCCATTTGTATGCCTATGCCGATGAAGGATCTCGCTTTTTGTTTGGCTCACTTGCTGATGCAAGTGGTCCGTGGGGTTTTGTATTTGCGCTAAAAGTGTTGCCTATTATCATTTTTTTTGGCGCATTTATGGCGTTGTTGTTCCACTTTGGTATCGTTCAGCGCTTTGTTGCAGGTATTAACATCGTTATTCGTCCTATTTTGGGCACTTCTGGAGCCGAAACTCTTTGCGCAGTAGCTAATAGCTTTTTGGGCCAAACAGAAGCGCCGTTATTGATCAGAAATTATTTAAGTAAAATGACCAAATCAGAAATGTTAGTGGTGATGGTCAGTGGTATGGGAACCATTAGCGGGTCAATTTTGGCCGTATATGCAGCAATGGGTGTCCCGGCGACCCATATGCTTGGTGCAAGTGTAATGGCAATTCCTGCTACGATTTTAATTGCAAAAATATTGTACCCTGAAACCGAGAAGCCTGAAACAGCTAAAGATATTCAGGTGGATATGGATAAGCCAGCATCCAATGTTCTTGGGGCTATTTCGATGGGGACTTCGGATGGGTTAAATTTAGCTTTAAATGTGGGCGCTATGCTTATCGCGTTTTTAGCGCTTATTGCGTTGTTAAATGGCGTTTTCGGCGTTTCCTGTGCCGGCCTTAATGGGGCGCTCGAATATTGTGGCGTTGCGTTCCGTATTCCGTGCTTTACTATTCAAACAATTTTTGGCTGGTTTTTTGCGCCTTTTGGTTGGTTTTTGGGGCTTGCGGGTAATGAATTATTCTCTGCAGGGGAATTAATTGGTACCAAAGTAGCCGTAAACGAAATGGTAGCCTATAGCAAAATGGTTATGATGAACTTGAGCGAACGTGGCCAAATGCTCTTAACCTATGCGTTGTGTGGGTTCTCGAATTTCTCGTGTATTGGTATTCAGATTGGCGGTATTGGTGCGTTGGTGCCCGAAAAACGGGCATTGCTCGCGGAGCTTGGTCTTTTTGCCGTTCTTGGTGGAACACTCGCTAACTTACTCTCAGCAATGGTAGCAGGCATCTTGCTGTAATAATGATTAAAAAGCAGTGAGTGGGTAGCTTTTACAAAACTGCCCACTCTGAGTCTCAAAAGTTAATAGAGAGCATAACAGAATGAGAACCTCATATAATTTCAAGAAAATGCAAAATATTGTTATTGCTTAATTAAACAAAAAACGGGCATTTTTAAAATAAGCCAAAGATGCAGGCACTACAACAGTTATTTGATATTGGATTAATCGCTTTTTCTCCCCTATTGTTTATATGATTAATATTTGCGCCATGCTGTAAAAGAAACTCAAACATAACGCTATTTTTTTTAATTCCAGCCCAGATTAACGGTGTATTTCCCTTATTATCTGCATGATTAATAGTTGCACCACGATTTAAAAGCACTGCAACCGCATTTGTATTACCTTCCCAAACAGCCCAAAATAATGGCGTATTTCCGCAAAAAGAACTTACATGATTAATAGTTGCACCACGATCTAAAAGTAATGTAATTATATCGGTACACTCGTGCGAAGCTGCGTAGTATAATGCTGTGCATCCACCAATATCTGAGTGATTAACCGCTGCGCCACGGTCTAAGAGCAACTTAACTATCGCTGTATGGCCGAGAGCAACTGCATACATTAGTGCTGTACGGTGAACCCAATTTGTGTGATCAACCTCAGCTCCATAATCTAAGAACAACTCAACTAAATCTCTATTGCCTTCCCTCGCTGCAAAAATTAAAGGCGAGAGTTTATCATAATTAATTGAATTGACATCAGCACCATGATATAAGAGCAGCTTAATTATATCTTTATGACATTCTGAAGCTGCCAAAATTAATGCTTCATTTTTACTTGCGCAATTAACCTCGCCATATTCTAATGAAATTTGGACAAGGCTTACTAAATTGTGGTATGCGGATAACCCAAGCAACTCCCTATTTTTATCTTCATCTAATTCAGATATTTTTTTTATAGAATCGGATAAATTAATTGTTGCAATATCAGGAATTATCTTTTGCAAGCTTTCTTGCTCATAAGGGGTTAATTCCTTTATTCTTGTTTGATCTTGCATAAATTCTTGGTATATTTGCTTAAAAGCAAATTTCCAATCAACACTTTCTAATTTAGAGTTAACCAATGCTCCTTTAAGTAAAAAGGGAATCGTAAGTAGTAATAGTAATAGTAATTTTTTCATACAATCTTCCTTAGAAAATCATTTGGGTTGTGCTCGATATCCCATCTCAGGGGCTTTATTGCATAAATAGTGCAACGAGAGAAACTCCCTTTTTGAAAGTCAATAAATCAAAAAAGAGTTTAAAAAATTAACTGATCTGAGTATAACAAAAATTTAGTAAAAATGTGCGATTCGACCGAATTAAAGGTTTTTGGCGAGGTCGAATGGAAAATAGAGAAAATAATAAATATTACTTTATAAATTTGATTTTTACCTATAAAATATTGCACATTTTACTATTTATTTGATATTATTAAAGAATTGAGAAATAAAAGTTAATGGCCTTGTTGATTGGAAATTGATAGATCGAATAACCAAACTATAAAATACTGTATTTTTTGATACGCATATTTAGTAGACTTATTAAAAAAATGTATTTAAAAAGGAAGAGCGTATGGCATATTCTCAAGAAGTAATCCAAGGATTGTGCGAGTTTTTTGAGCAAAACCATATTCTTAAAAGTCGTGATGCGAAAGCATTAGCAGATGATTTTAAGAATAGTGGCGTAAATAATTTTGAAGATTTTCTGCTCGAAGAAGGTATTGTGGGCAAAGATGATTTATTAGATGCCTTAAGTGCGTATTACCAAGTGCCAGCATTTGACGTAGATGGTGAATTTTTTGAACATAATCTAGTGCGTATGTTTCCTAAAGATATTCTGTTACGGCATCATTTTATCCCGCTATCACACGATGGCGACGTTTTGATTGCCGTAGCTGCAGATCCTGCAGATGAGCTATTACCAGAGATTATCGGGCGATTTGTTTCGTATGATGTAACCTTTGCGGTAGGCCTTGCACACGATATAGAGGATGCAGTTAAAGAATTTTATGACGAAGCCGTAACAGCGCCAACATGGGACGCAGACGCGTTAGAAGAATCATTTGATGAAGAAGAAGCACGTGAAGTAGAAGAATATGGCGAGGATTTTATCGGACCGCGTGATCATTTTACGCCTGACGAATAATTTACTGTTATTGCATAAGAGAGTATGCTGAAAATGCTAACAAATGATATTCTTGTACACGTTTCTACTAGTGAACTTTATGAGCGATAATACCAAACAATATATTCTTTTTTTTGATACAGTAACTGAGCAAACAATGTCGCAAGTAGGCGGCAAAAACGGCTCTTTGGGGCGCATGATTACCGACCTTAGTAAAGAAGTACGGATTCCCTTAGGATTTGCAGTAACAGCTGATGCATATTGGTTATATGTGTACGATAATAAACTCGATGTGCTTATCAAAAAATATATGTCGGTGCTAGCTGGCAATGATCAAAAAAAAATACATGATGTTGCGCAAGAAATACGAACGGCATTTCTTGCAGGGGCAATACCATCTGTAGTTAAAGATGCTTTAAAAGAGGCGTATAAAGCGCTATCGATGCAATATAAAACAGATGCATGTGATGTAGCCGTGCGCTCATCAGCAACGGCAGAAGACTTGCCCACAGCATCTTTTGCAGGACAACATGATAGCTATTTGCATATTCAAAGTTTTGAAGCGCTCTGTGATGCCTATAAAAAATGTCTTGCGTCACTTTTTAATGAACGAGCAGTTGTATATCGTAATGAGCATGGTTTTGCGCATGACAAGATAGCACTTTCTGTTGGTGTGCAAAAAATGGTTCGCTCTGATAAACGCTGCTCTGGTGTATTATTTACGTTAGATACCGAGTCTGGTTTTAAAGATGTTGTCGTTATTAACGCAGCATATGGTCTTGGCGAAGCCATTGTGCAAGGGCGTGTAAACCCAGATGAATACATGGTACACAAACCCACACTTGCGCAAGGGTTCCGTTCTATCATTAAGAAAAAACTGGGTGAAAAACGTATTAAGATTGTCTATGCGCAAGATGATATACAAGAAATCCCTGTGCCTATTAATGAGCAAACGCAGTTTGCATTAACTGATGATCAGATTATTGAACTTGCACAGTTTAGCATGATTATCGAAAATTATTACAAAATGCCTATGGATATTGAATGGGCATTAGATGGTGATGATAACAACCTCTATATTGTGCAAGCGCGGCCCGAAACAGTGCATGCGCGTGATAACGCGGCACAATTAGTGCGGTATGTGATTGATGAAAAAGCGCAAAAAACTATCCTTGTAAAAGGACAAGCAATTGGCCAAAAAATAGTTACGGGTATTGCGCGAAGAATAGTAAATCCGAATGATGTCGCATTATTTAATGCGGGCGATATTTTAGTTACCCAAATGACAGACCCTGATTGGGTACCGCTTATGAAAAAAGCAGGAGGTATTGTTACTGAGCTTGGTGGCAGGACATGCCATGCCGCAATTGTTAGCAGAGAGTTGGGCTTGCCTGCCGTTATTGGCGCAACTCATGCGACCAACGCTATCGCTCAGGGGCAAACAATTACGCTTGATTGTAGTCAAGGATCTTCTGGCATGGTATATGCAGGAGCTGTTCCCTTTACTCAAACAACGTATGTGGTGGGTGAATTGCGCTCAGCACCGTGTCCACTGTTTATTAACCTAGCTGATCCCGATAATGCTTTTGAGCATTCGTATTTGCCTGTTTCTGGTGTTGGGTTAGCGCGTCTGGAATTTATTATTAATACGATAATAAAAGCACATCCGATGGCGATTGCCCAGTTCGATAGCCTCACTGATGGGGTTATCCGTAACGAAATTAAGAAGATTTCGGCAGCGTACAAAGATCCCCAAGAGTTTTTTATTGATACGCTTGCAAGTGCCGTCGGTCATATAGCTTCTGCATTTTATCCAAAGCCCGTAGTAGTACGGCTAACTGATTTTAAGAGCAACGAGTACCGCGATTTAATAGGTGGCTCGTTATTTGAACCGATCGAAGAAAACCCGATGCTTGGCTTTAGGGGCGCGTTTCGCTATCGGAGCGCAGAATATGCGCCTGCATTTGCACTTGAATGCGCCGCATTAAAAAAAACACGCGAAGAATTAGGTTTTAAAAATATTATTCTTATGGCTCCCTTTGTGCGGACCGTGACTGAAGCTCAAAAAACAGTAGAATTATTAGCAAAGCACGGACTTACGCGTAATGAGCACGATTTAAAATTATATATGATGGTAGAAATACCGTCGAATGTTATTTTACTGGAGCAATTTGCGCACTATTTTGATGGCTTTTCCATTGGCTCTAATGATTTAACGCAATTAACACTGGGCGTTGATCGAGATTCTGGTTTATTAACGTCCTATTTTGATGAACGTGACCCTGCAGTAAAAGCGATGCTTGCACTTGCAATTCAAAAGGCACATGCGTTGCATAAATCCATTGGTATTTGTGGCCAAGCGCCATCAGATTTCCCCGAAATGGCTCAATTTTTAATTGATGCAGGTATCGATTATCTATCGCTTAATCCTGACACCGTTGTATCTTTTTTGGCACGTAATAAGCCGGACGTTGGCCCGCATAGCTCATAGCGCGTGTTAAGCGTATTGTAGGATAATCAATATCTTTTGCGGCACGAGCATTTTCAGCAGGATCATGCGCATGATTGCAATACACACATATATTGCGGCGCGAGGCAGGTTTATATTTCCAGCAAGGGCACGAGCACGGTACGCGATGCCAGCGCTTCATATCATTCCCATACCGGCTTGCATTATGACAAATAGCGGCGCCGTCATTGCAAAAGTAGGCATGCTTACTACGGTCCATGCAACCGGTATCAGCATGGCTGAGTTTAAAGAGACACAATACCGCTATTAATAAAAAAAATAAGTTTTGTGCGTTATTCATGAGTAACCTCAGCCGTTTTTTTATAAAAAAAGGGTTCTTGTAAGTCGTTAATACGATCAACACAGAGAGGGCATCCGAATAACGGGATAGTGATGCCAAAGCCAAGAAATAGTAACAATAGTATTTTGTTCATGAGAGCTCCTTATTTTTAGAGATTTCATTTGTAGCTTAGCTTATAGAATTACAAATAATCAATAAAAATTATGAGTCTATAAAATTATAATTATAAATAGGCTATAAATTTTAAAAATAGATTAGATGGGTAAACTGCTGGTATTATAGATAAAAATTGGTAAAATTCAGGATGAGGTGAATAATGTGGTATATATTTTCGATAGCATGTATGTTTAGCACGGTAAATGCTTTTTCTGATCATGAAAAATTGGCTTTTTGCGAGAACAACAGTAATAGCTTTATTGCAATTGTATGGCCTATAGCCGAAGGTAAAGATGCGCAAATAGTGTCACTCTTAAATACGTATGGCAAAATAGTGCATAGAGAAGAAAAAATATTATCGCCAGCGCAAGCATTTATTATTTTAAAAAAATCACACTATAATGCACCAAAGTCAGTCACCAGTGATTTTAAAGCTCATCTAAAATGGTATTTTCCTAAAAAAAGCTTATTTAATAAACCAGCGCGTATTTTTATTTGCTTATTTACTGATACTCAGCAGGCTGCGCAATGCAAATATGAAATTCGCAAGCTCTTTAACTTAAGCTATCGGCCAGTGCATATTAATGATACGCATGCTGAAACTCTGGAGTTAGCGACACTATTATTCGCTTAGTCAAGGATCATGCTTAGCGAAGTCTCGGGGACAACGAAATTTTTGTGCTGCGCGCGAAAATGGCGGCGAAGAGTGAATTGATTGGGGCATACGAATCCGCAGACAAGACACCGGGGTTGAATACGTATTATTTGTATAGCTGGCAGTTGAGCAGCTGGCCGATAGCGTTGTTTTCTTGGGGGTGCAAATGATAATTGCACTGTAGCGGCTGCTAATAACAAAGATATATATTTTATTTTCATGAAAACTCCATTTATTTTAAAAAGTTAACTATTATACCACTACTGTATCATATATTTTATAGAAGTTGCTCTTGTTTGGCGTAGTCAACTACGGCCTGTACCCATCCCTGCGGAGTACCCGTATCGTACCGCGTGCCGTCAAAGACGTATCCATAGACGCGTTCGCCTTGCTTAATAAGTTCGGTAATTGCGTCAGTAAGTTGAATTTCGCCATTGGCGCTTGGTTGAGTATGTTCAAGTATTGTGAGAATAGTTGGTGAAAATACATATCGTCCTACAATTGCTAAGTTTGATGGTGCTTCCTGAGATTTTGGCTTTTCGACAACAGTTTCTATTTCGTACAGTGTATTATCACTATTTTTTTTTGCTTTAATAACGCCGTAGGCTGATATTTTCTCGCGTGGTATTTCTTGCAAGGCGATAACGCTTGCATTTTCGCGCTGTGCAATAGTAATGAGTTGTTGCAAGCATGGTGTAGCGCTAGCAACAATATCGTCCGGTAGCATAACACCAAAATACTCATTGTTAATAAGATATCGGGCAGTCCAAAGGGCATGTCCCAAGCCACGCGTTTCTTGCTGCCGAATATAGGCAAAACGTGCATACTGTTGCTTTTCTAATACATCGCAATACTGGGCAAGTGGCTCTTTTGTACTACTGGTGATAATGCCAAAATCAGTTATGCCCGATAACACCCCTTCTTCGATGCTATGGTGAATAGCCGGTTTAGTAATTAACGGCAGCATTTCTTTGGGTATTACTTGGGTATAGGGAGCAAATCGTGTACCTTTGCCTGCTGCAGGAATTAAAGCTTTCGTTATTTTCATAACACCTTTTTAGAACTGCTTTAAGAATTCTAATTTACCACTCCGTAATATACGCACATCAGAAATTGCGTACATAAGCATTAAGAGTCGTTCGATGCCAAAACCAAAAGCAAACCCTGAATATTCTTCCGGATCAATGCCACACGCTTTAAGCACATGCGGATGCGTTAGTCCAGCACCGGCAAGTTCAATCCATCGGGTGTGTTTGCATACGCGGCAACCGTGCTGACAAAAAGGGCACGAGATATCAACTTCAACACCTGGTTCCACAAACGGAAAGTAGCTGGGGCGCAAGCGAATAGTTAAATTTTTATCATCAAATAATGCTTGCATAAAATGTTCTATAGTAGCAAAAAGGTTAGCCATGGAAACATTTTTATCAACAAATAGCCCTTCGCATTGTGTAAACATAAAGTCGTGTGTAGCATCAGTGGCTTCGTGTCTAAATACACGCCCGGGAGCAAATAAGGCAAGCGGCGGTTTTTGTTGAGTCATAGTACGTATTTCTATGGTAGAGGTATGCGTGCGTAAGAGCGTATTTGGTATTGGTAACCAAAAGGTGTCATGCATATCACGAGCAGGGTGATTTGCAGGGATATTGAGTGCTTCAAAATTGTAAAAATCAGTTTCTACTTCGGGTCCGTGGGCACGAGAAAATCCCATAGAAATAAAGATATCTTCAATACGTTGAATAATATGGGTATACGGATGTAGGCTGCCTTTTTGATATCCTGTTGTATATGTCGTTACATCAAAATGTGCTTTTTTTGCAGCAATTTGTTCTAATTTTTGCTTAAAGAGGATTTCTTTTTTTGATTCAAATTTTTCAGTAGCATCTTGCTTAAGTGCATTCAGCTTTGGCCCCCACTCTTTTTTTTCTTCTAAGGATATTGTTTTCAGTTCTTCCATGAGTTGCGTAATGAGGCTGGTGCGGCCCAGATACGCAATGCGCACTTGCTCTAGAGCTTCTTCAGAAGTTGCGTGGGTTAATGCTGTGGGGTACGAATTTTGAAATTCTTGGAATAGTTCTTTAAGTTTCATGCACTTATCAATTAAAGGGTCCACCTACTAATAACTGTTTTAGTGTAATGAGGGGTCTATAAAAAGTAAACCCCTCCTGAACTTAAGTTTTTTGATTTATTTTTTTATGTACCCAAAGCCTGGATAAAGGGTATATCCATGTTCAGCTAAGAATTTATTATGTGCCGACCGATCTTGCATCCATTGTTTAACTGTTTTCTCGGGGTGTTTTTTATTAAATTCTTTATTTAAGGCGATCAATTCTTTTGAGTTTTTTTTGCATTTGGCATACTGCGCTTCTAAGCCTCTATGTTCTTTAAACAGTTTTGCGCGTTCGATTTCCATGTACTGTTCTCTATAAGTATGTAGTGCTTGTTGAGCGGGAGATTTGAGCGCTTTTTGGAAACCTTCAGTTTTGGCTACCTTTTGGAAAGCTGCGAGTAATTCTGTATAATGCGCATCCTTTTGCATATTTCTCCATATGCCTGCATTTCTTTGGATTTTATAATAGATGTGGCATGGGTCATTTTGAACTGCCGCGGGGGCTTCCCTTTGAGCAAATCCTTTTGCAGCAACTATTCCTGAAAATAGCATGACTATTACCAGTAAACGCTTCATATACGTCTCCTTTATTGCAATTTATATATTTCTATTAGTAATTATATCATGACTTAATTATGAAATGATATAGTTTTTTTAGAAAACTGTTAGAATAGCCTTATTATTTCAAAGGGTTTTTATGACTGATTTTCTTACTATTTCTCATGTATCTAAGACATATACGCAAAAAAATGTGATTATTCGTGCACTAGATGATGTGTCGTTAACGATTCATGAAGGCGAAATATTTTCGCTATTGGGAGTGAATGGTGCTGGTAAAACGACGCTTTCTTCGCTTATAGCGACATTGCACCCGGTGAGTGCGGGCGAAATTCTTTATAAGGGACAATCGATTTATGCTAATCTGGAATATTATCGAAAAGATTTAGGATATTGTCCTCAATATCCTAACCTCGATGTGTATTTATCAGTACAAGATAATCTTATTTTTGCAGGTCGTTATTTTTTGCAAACAAAAGAATATGCTACAGCGCGTGCGCACCAGGTAATGAAACTTCTGCATCTTCTCCCTTACGCGCAGAGACCAGTGCAAGCATTGTCAGGTGGGTATAAACAGCGTCTTTCTATTGCACGTGCATTAATGCATCATCCTAAAATTGTTATTCTAGATGAACCTACCGTAGGATTAGATCCTGATATTCGTCGCCAGTTATGGGATATTATTCGTGATTTAAAAAAGATGGGTATTACTATTATTTTAACGACTCACTATCTTGATGAAGCTGAATTATTATCTGATCGTGTGTGCTTGATGCATAAAGGAAGAATTATGCAAATTGATACGGTCGCAAATTTAAAAACACGATATAGTCACGATACGCTCGAAAAGGCATTTTTAGCATTTACGGAAGAAGCGGTTGCTCATGAATAAGCAATGGCATGTATTTAAAGCTCTCTGCGCGCGCGATTTTATGGTTTTGCGCGCTACGATACGTTCAGAAATTATTGATGCACTGATTTTAGTTGTTTTGCAATTCATAAATTATGTATATTTTTTGCCACTCCTTGGTATGAATAAAACTCTTGTTGCGCCCTTATTAGCGGCAAGTATTGCATCATTTTTTATTAACTCAGCATTTGATCGGGGGATTAATGATTCTGCTGATATCGCATTTGCCCAATTTATAAAATATCGAATGACGTTGCCATTAACATTAACCACCTTATTTATACAGAAAATGAGTATGCATATCGTATCATTAGCGTTAGTTTCTCTACCATCGGTATTCATATTACTGTTTTACGTGCGCGATTCATTAACAGTGTTGGGATTGTTAGCATTTTGGGGCATTTATTTTTGCGCACTCTTATGGGTTGCATCGCTTATTATTGCAATAGCATATGGTACTCGTTTTTTTTGGTTTATTGATAATATTTGGACACGCGTATTAATGCCTATTTTATTTTTTGGGTGCCAATATTTTTCATGGAAAGCAGCCTATGCAGTATCCCCGCTTATTGGAGTCTTGTATGCATTAAGTCCTGTAACCTATATCAACGAAGGAATACGCTCGGCTTTATTGCAGAGTGATCAATTTTTACCCGTATCAATATGTGCGCTGGTGCTCATAACTATTTCTATAAGCACCATTCTTTTGGCACGTACTATTTTTATAAGGCGTTTGTATGCGTAATCTAGCAGTAATGGTGCAATTTATGCATCGTGATATCAAAATGTATAAACAGCGATTTTTGCGCTATTTTATTAATGACGCACTAATTAGGCCACTATTGTACTCAATGATATTCGCCTATATTTTCCCACGCGTTACTGTCCAAACAGTAAATCCTGGAGTTGCTTATGTTGGTAGTTTATTATATTTATTAACGCCCTTGCTCTTTGGCCTTAATATCGATTATTTATTGGATATAGGGAGCGAAAAATCTATTTTGTATAAGTTAACTATTTTACCGATACATTATTTTTTATTGGGGCGCATACTTCTTACTGCAGGCATTGCTACCATAGCAGTATTGGGAGCATTTCCTTTGGCATATCTCATTGTAGGCGGTGACCTTGGTATACAGGCAGCGCGCATTCTGCCATTATGTATTATAGCGCTTGTCTCTGCATTATGTGTATCCACGATAATCCTCTGTTTTATGTCGGGTATGAAAGGGGTGCATCATAGCAACTGGTTCTGGCGTCGCTTTGTGTATCCAGTCGTTATGTTTGGAGGCTTTTTAGCGCCTTGGTATATTATGGCAAAAGCATCCCTCGTATTTGGCTATTTTATTCTTTTAAATCCATTGTTATATGTAACCGAAGGCATGCGTAGCGCGTTATTTGAAGGACCTTATATTCATTGGCATTATTGCATTGGTGCATTGAGTATTTATTCTCTACTCTTTTTCTACGGTGCGTGTTGGTTATTACGCAGAAATATCGATAGTGTATAGTATGATTAGAGAATGTTGCAATAGAGTAGAAGATGAAAAGCAAAAATAGCAAATATACAGCTATCAAAGCGGTCAAGTAAGCCGCCATGGCCGGGCAGCCACGTGCCCGAATCTTTTACCTGCGCGGTGCGTTTTAAATACGATTCAAATAAATCGCCTACTACGGCACCTACAGTTATGGCGCTCGTTATGATGACCAAATTGCCCCACGTAATGGGCCTATTATTCCACCAAAATAGTACATACGCGGTAATACCTGAAAAAAGTAATCCACCAAATACACCTTCCCAGGATTTGTTGGGACTATATTTAGAGAGCTTATGGTTACCAAAGAGCGATCCAATAACGTAGCCACCGGTATCGTTCATAAATACCATATAAAAGAATAGTAACAGTAACCAACGGGGCTGGCCTTGATTCACCAGAATCATAAGAAAAAAGGGAAGCAATAGATAGAGTGCAGTAAATACCAGAGGATCTATTCTAGAATGCCGATCACCAAAAGCATTGAGTAATTTTGGCCATTCAAATATAAAAATCAAGCAGGGAATGCTTATCAAAATACCCGTTGCTACATATATCGGTGCAAAAAAGTAAATAATGTGGCCCAGTAATGCAAGAATAATTCCGGTGATTATTTTTTTAATCGTATGAGTCATAGTATGTCCGATCATATGGTTCGACAAGCTCACCATGATCGGCCGCTCACCCTGAGCTTGTCGAAGGGTCTGTGCGGCTGTCCTTTTTATTCAGCAGCGGTAAATGCGTCTGGTATATACAGTATAGTATAATCATGATCTTGCGGTTCAACAAGTGCTACGTCAAAGCGATATACTCGCTCTATTGCAGTATAATAGCGGGCAGCGTACATGCGCGCTGCAAGTATAATCTTGCGCTGTTTGCTCGGTGTTACAACTTCTGAAATATTAAAATAAACATTTGATCGCATTTTAACTTCCACAAATGCCAGAACGTGCTGTTTTTGTGCAACAATATCTATTTCGCCACCCCGCACTGAATAGTTGGTAGTCAAGATAGTATACCCTTGTTTTTTAAGATATTGCGTAACAAGAAGTTCTCCTTTTTTGCCCAGTTCTATTTGTATTGTCATAATTTACAAAAGACGTGGTAAAGTATTTGTTGCAACAATAGGTGTATCCTGCACTACTCCTAAAAGTTTGTCGCTTATAGCTTCAAGATTTTCTGCAAGTACTAAATGTCCTTTTTTACCGATCGCTTCTTTAAGATCCTGCTCATCTTCCAATGCTTTCTCATGCTGTTCGGTAATAGTATTAAATTCTTGGTGCAATTGTGCTAGTACGGTATCAGAAGGAGCTATTTTTGGTAATAGTTCTTTTTCTGCATAGGCAAGGCGCTGATAGGCTGCCATAACGGTATCTTCTGATGGCTCATATTTATTTTTAGCCAGATAATGGCGCGCGCGTACTATTTCGCCTTCAAAAAGATTTTTTTGGCATATTTTAAGTGTCGTATTCACACTATCCTTATACAGCGTATCTTCGGGAAATTCTTCAAGATAATTTTGCGCTAATTTTACCGTGTTTTCGGTACGTGATTGGTCTCTATCTGGTGGCAATATATCCCAGAAATGAGTTAGAAGTTCTCGGTACAAAGCTTTTTTAATTTTTGGATGTCCAGGGTAGAGTGATCTAAATGAATGATACGTAGCTTGTGCTTCATCTAATCTTCCTAAACTTGTTTGTAGCTTAGCAAGTTTAAGCATATAATTGCCTACTTTTTGTTGATCGGTTTCCAATGCCAAAATACGTTGCAACACCCGTGTCATACGGTCATATTGTTCAGTTTCTTCAAAAAATGCAAGATCTTCCACTGCTTCTGCAAGTGTTAGGTCTTTGGGACGCTTGTGTTTTTTGGTTGCAGTAAGCACATATTGTTCTTTTACTATTGCCATTTTATCTTTAAACGTTTTTTCTTTTTTTGTTTTTATAACGCTTTCATATGGCTTTTTAGCACATCCAGGCGCTAAAATAATTATGACAAGCGCTATGAGAGCCGACTTATTCATGTTTTATAGGTCCTATGGTAGAATAAATATATGATTTTTAAGATAACAGAGGGTTAGTTTTTGAGCAACTTTTTCAAAAAAAGGATAACATATGAAATATATCTTGATGTCGATCGGCTACGTTCTTTGTAGTTATCTTTACACAATGACGCCCAATTCCAAATATCCTAAATTATCGCAGATAACGCCTCAAATGGCGGCCACAGCGGGGAGAGTAGCGAGAGAGCAAGCGCATGATGACGCACAAAATGGGAGCAACCAACGGTTTTCTAGGCCATAAAGCTATCGCGTACTCTTTAATAGTTTTTATTAATTTATTGTCCTGTGATATCTTACATGTGATAGTATTACGCTATCACATTTTTGTTTTGGAGATTTTCAATGATTAAAAAAAGTATTGGTGAAATTCTGGTTGATCAAAAAATACTCACGGCAGCGCAGCTTGCAGAGTATATGCATGCAAGTAAAGAAGCTGGGGAGATTTTTGAGAACTATCTTCGTGCGCAGAATTATATTTCTGCAGCAGATTTAGCACGTGCGTATGCAGAAAAATTTGGCTATCAATACATTGATGCTATTACCGAAAAAATGGCTGATCCAGAGTTATTAGCTCAATTTCCTTTAAAATTTTTACGCGAAAATAGCATTGTACCATTAAAGACCGGTGAAGAATCTATTCTATTAGTTACGGCTAATCCCTTTAATTTTGAGCCAATCGATGAGTTACGCAGGTTGTTAAACGGGGATATCCACGTCGCCGTAGCTACACAAGCGCTTATTATTGATACTATTAATAGATATTACCCACTTGAGGGTACTAAGGAAATGATAGAAGAGCTTGCAGAAGAAAAGGGTATTGCTGATGGCATGGATTTCGAAACCATTCAAGAAGAAGATATTCTTGGTATGGCAAGCGAAGCGCCTATTATTAAGTTAGTAAACCATATTTTCTACCAAGCAATAAAACGTGGTGCATCAGATATTCATATCGAACCATCCGAAAAAGAATTGCATGTTCGATTTAGAATTGACGGGGTGCTCTATCCGGTAATTACTCCCCCAAAGCGTATCCAAGCAGCAATTGCGTCGCGCATTAAAATTATGGCGAATTTAAATATTGCTGAAAAACGGCAGCCACAAGACGGTCGTATACAAATTAAGATCGCAGATAAAGCGATTGACGTACGTGTTTCGATTTTACCGGTGACGCACGGTGAGCGTATTGTAATGCGGTTACTCGATAAAACAAAAACGTTTGGTGCATTAAAAACATTAGGTTTTAGTGATCGTGATTACGCGGTGATTGAACAAACTATTGCACAACCAAATGGTATTATTCTTATCACCGGTCCTACAGGTTCTGGTAAAACCTCGACACTCTATTCTATTTTAAGCGCATTAAATACACCCGAAGTAAACATTATTACTGTTGAAGACCCGGTTGAATACCAGATGGCGGGCATTGGCCAAGTACAAGTAAAAGAACAAATAGGGCTCACCTTTGCTGCGGCATTGCGGTCTATTTTGCGACAAGATCCCGATATTATCATGATCGGTGAAACGCGAGACCAAGAAACAGCGCAAATCGCTATTCAAGCCGCGTTAACGGGGCACTTAGTATTAAGTACCTTACATACGAACAGCGCAGCAGCTACGATTACCCGCCTTATTGATATGGGTGTTGAGCCATTCCTTATATCATCGACGGTGGTTGCTGTTATGGCGCAACGCTTAGTACGTAAATTATGCCCACTCTGTAAGGTGGCCTATACACCAACTGATGCGATGCTCAAACGACTGGGTATTTCGCTCACTGAAGCAAAGAAGATAACCTTTTATACTGCAAAAGGATGCGAAGACTGTTTACAAACGGGTTATAAAGGGCGATTAGCAATTTTTGAAGTTATGGTGATGACCCCAGCAGTTGCACGGTTAACTATTGAACGAGCTGATACTGCCTTAGTTCAAGAGCAAGCGCGTAAAGATGGCATGACTCTTTTAATCGAAGATGGTGTGCGAAAAATTAAGGCAGGATTAACAACTATAGAAGAAGTGCTTGCTGTTGCAACCTATGAAACGATTGATGTATAAAACGCGTAAAGGCTTTTCGCTTTTTGAGGTTATAATAGTACTTGCGCTTATTACCATAATGGCCGGTATTAGTATTTTTTATTGGCGAACATCGCAGAGCACTCTCGTGTTAATGGAATTAGAACGACTATACGCACTCTGCACGCTGGTGCATCATCGTGCACAAGCCGATGGCTGTGTGTATACCATAACAATTGACGAAAAAAGTCGTATGCTAACAACTCCTTTTTTTTCTGAAACGTTAGCGCACGGCGTAGAATTTGGCATACGTCCGAATATTAAAGGACCACCGGCTACTCCTACTGAAATTCTTAAAAAACCGATTACGTTTGTGGGATCAAAAATAATGTGTGAGCCACATGGTACTCTTCAAGCTGGCACGCTTTATCTTACTGATAAAGAACATACGTGTTTGTATGCACTCAGTATTGGTGTTGGCCAAATTTCGTATATACGTCGATACGTCTACACTGATAAATGGGTGTTGTTGTGAAGTATCCTTCTATTTCAGTTGCTCTTCGTGTTATAGTAGCTATGCTGGTTGGTGTATTTGTTGCGCTCGTTATTCTAGAAGAGGATCCGCAGGTCAAAGAAAAAGTAGGCACATATATTAATACTTTTATGAGCACTACCTATTCTTGTTGTTTTGATGCCAAAGTAAAAAGAATTAGTCTTTTTACGGGAGAAATAGAGTTACAAGCAGTAACAGTATCTGCCTGCAATTCAGCACAATGGTCGTGGTGTGCTGATCATATTACTGTTTCGATTTCATTAGTACGATTAATAACTGAAAGAATATGCGCTATTTCGTACGCATTGCAGGGTTTGCAAGCACATACCGTCATGCAGGGCACGCACATGCCATTACTAGACCACATTAAGGATCTTGTGGTAATTCCGTCATCAATTCCCACGGAATTTGTTGGTCTTACTGTGCATCAAGGAATTGCTACCGTGCAGGGCATAGGAGGATATACCTGTACTACTCCTTTTGATATTGATTTGCTGCGCATACGAAATAAATCATTACTCAAAATTACTGCAGCAGTACATGAAGGTGTTGTATGCAAAGAAGATATGGTTTGTATACGACAAGTCGCAGGAACATTTTCGGCTGATATAGACGCGGATGTAGGGACACTACATGATGTATTGATACGAGGCAATGGCGTTGTTTCCCTTTTAGGAATAACCTCTCGCTATCATGTAGCGGGCACTATAGCAGATGGCTTACAACTTGAATATTATTCTGATGATCGCACGGTACAGGGGACACTGCAGTATAATACGGAGTTAAAAACAGAGCTTACTATTGCATTAAAGGGCGGTGCGTACGCGCTCGGGTATCAAGCGCAAGATTTAGAAGGACAGGCACGTGGTTCACTTTCGTATGATATACGAACGGGGACTATTGCAGGTGACTACCTCATTGATTTTAAAAAAGACACGTACGCTGATACTATTATGGGCACTATTAGCAGTGCTCCGGGCGCTGATATTCATATAACAGGGTCGTGCCATGATCATGTGCTCAAAGCATCTCTTGGTCGTGATACTATATGGGTAAAGCAAATAGAATACGTGGTACGAGATGCGTTGGTATTTTCTTTGCAGGGCACCAAGGATTTTGTATTTACGGGGAGCGCTCAAATCGAACCGTTATTGCCGTTGGTGCCATTCCCCGGGTTCTGTGGCACGGGGATGCTTTCATTTGTGGGAACGTATGTGCCTGAGGGGATATCAGTTATCGTTGACTTAAACAATGCGGCACTCCGTATACCATCGACTTATAATTTAATTAAATCTGCGCATGCGCGGTGTATTTTTATGATGCACGAATGGTGCTGCGAAATACAGGACCTAGAAGTTCAATTTTATAAGGGCAGCATTACGGCACAAAAAAGTAAAATATATTTTGATAACACGGGTGCAGTAGTGTGGGGCTCTGCACCTATACTCTTACATCATTGTTTTGTCAGTTGGCAAAAGGATATATTTATGCAATTTTCTGGGGCTTGTTTAGTGCACTATGCAAAAGGTACGGGGGTATCGTGTAAAAGTTACTTAATGCTTGAGCGATCATATATTCGGGGCAATATTTTAGCACCAGAGTTTCAAAAAAAAATATTATCATCTACGGCTAATTCATCACAAAGTATGCCGGCTATTACTATTGATATTCTTATTCACTCCCGGGAGCCGGTGAGTGTTAAGACGCCATTTCTTGACGCTGCAGCGCACATTACCTTAGCATTGCAGGGTACTTTACCTCACATAGATGGGTCTGGAGAAATTAAGTTAATGCAAGGCAAACTTAAATTTCCCTATAAACCATTATATGTAACAGAAGGTACACTATACTTTTTGCCGGGACAGCTCTATGATCCACACATAGAACTAACGGCAAAGAATAGTATAAAAAAATATTCAGTAGGTATGTCTATTCGGGGGACTATTAAAGAACCGGTTTTGTCGTTTGAATCATCGCCAATGCTCGAGGAGCCGCAAATTATTACCTTATTGCTTGGTGGATCCGAAGATGGCTCTTTATATTTTGCTATGCCCGAAATGATTATGTTGTCTTTAAAAAATATGCTTTTTGGTTCTGCGGAGTCATCATCAAAAGTAGCGCACTATTTTAAAAAGTTATTGCGACCATTAGAAAATATTCGTATTGTGCCGAGTTTTACCGATCAATCGGGCCGCGGCGGGGTACGTGGGTCGCTCGTTGTGGAAGTAAATGATCGATGGCGTGGTTTTATTGAGAAAAATTTTAATCTTTCTGAAGACGTAAAATTTGGCGTAGAGTATGATATCTCTGATGATGCAAGTATTCGTGGTGTTCGTGATGAACGCGGCGATATAGGCGGCGAGATAGAAATGAGGTGGAAATTATAGGGGGGAGAATATGAATAAATTAATAGGCAGTTTATTGTGTATTACACTCTCTATTATGCACACAACACGATGCTCATTACGGGAGGGCGGCAATAAATATCTCTCTGCTGGCGTAACATTTGATCAAATTCGTATGCGTTTAGAAGCAATGGATCATCTGAATAATGAATATCTTAATGCCTTGCTTACTGAAGAAATTACTGCATCAAAAAGTGATGAAATTCATGTATTGATTGATTGCCTACCCATAGAGCGAGGGACTCATGTTTTGCTTAAAATATTACGCGCCTATTATGCAATATGTCAGGAGCATAAAAAAGGCATAATAGACTATTATATACCCATCGCATTACATTTGATAAAGCAGGGGTATAATTTATTTGAAGATCTTGGGATTATGAAATTTTTTGAATCTTATAATGATGACCAATTATTTAATAAGCTCGTAAAAGCCGATTTTAAGCGTATGTTTCGTGATCCATGGGTTATATTTTTTCGGACACAGGATGCCACAGCTTTTGATTATTTTGCGATTACCCACTTCCTGACGTACACAGATAATATGCAATTCAAAAAAAGTATGTTAGAGATGTTTAGTTCGGTACGATCCCACTATGGGTGATTATTTAATAAGAGGGTATTCTTTAAACCCGATTAAGCGACACTCTGGTTGTGGAATAATGCCAAAGTTATCACGTACTTTTTCTTGCATCGTACGCACTACAGTAATAACATCATTTGTCGTTGCACCTTGTTGTGCAACAATCATATTCGCATGTTGGTACGAAACCACTGCTTTGCCACACGACAGCGCACCTTTAACGCCGATTTTATCAAGATAATACGCCACATAAATCATTTTTTTACCGGCACTTTCGAGCGTTACTTCTTCTTGATAAAAATTTCTAAAGAAGCTGCCACACGTACGCTCATTAGGATAGCGTGATTTTCTATGTCGAATAATTTCGATGCTGCGGCCGCGTGCATAAGCCGTTTCTATGTCAGTAAGTTTTTTTAGTTTAAATGTTGCATCAAGTAAATAATAATTGTTTTCGTGTAGCGTTGAATAATTGTACCCAAAATTAAACCAGGCATTATCAACGGTACTAATTTCACCAGTTTGTGCATTAATCACTGTTCCTGCAACTAAAAAATTGCTCAGTAAAAACTCAAAATAATGTACGTTAATAAATACCGATCCGCCAATGCTGCCGGGTATGCCACTAAACTCTTCGAGTCCCCCAATGTTGTTCTCTAAGCAATAAGTGATGAGGTCAGGCAGCGATACGCCGGCACCTGCAGTTATGGTAACACTTGCGTCATCCTGAACTTGTTTCAGGATCCACCTAACTGCAGGCCGAATTACCAGTCCATCAAAACCGTTGTCGCTAATAAGTGCATTGGCGCCTTCACCAATAATACAAATTTCGAGCGTCTGTTCGTGTGCAAATGCAAGTGCGCATTGAAATTCTTGCGCAGTGGTAGGTGCCGCGTAATAGCGAGCGTTGCCGCCTGTTTTAAACCAATTTTTATCAGCAAGTGGTATGTTTTCTTGAATTAATGTGTTTATGTTCATAGGGCCTTATCGTATGGATTCGACTGCGCTCACCACGAACGGCCGCTCATACTGAACTTGTCGAAGTAAATGAGCGAAGCGTTATATACTGCAGTTCAGCGGTTTACGTGGTGGTTTAGGGCGAATAAATTTTGGGTTTGCTTGTATCATATCTAGGCATTTTGCGCTACACGTATTGTGGTAGGTAACCATGCAGGCAGGACACACTATAATTTGTTTATTGCATTGGGTGTTATAACAATTCGTAAAATCGTCATAAGGAATATCGCATTTTTCGCATGTTGCTAACACATCATCATTAATACGTACCGTGACACGGTCATCAAAAACGTAGTTTTTCCCTCGAAAAAAGCCATCAGGGAATTGTTCAACATAGCGATGAATACCCCCAAGAATTTGATATACTTTTTTTGCTTGAGTTTGTTCCGCAAAATAAGCGGATGCTGGTTCGCAACGAATGCCACCGGTACAATACATTAATACTTCTTTATCTTTAAATAGTTCGGCGTTTTCTTGCACATACGCAGGGAATTCTCTAAATGTATCGATGTTTGGAGTGATAGCGTTCGCAAATTTACCAACGCGTGCTTCGTAATAATTGCGGCCATCAAGAATTACTAAATCTTTATTATTTTTAATAAGTTCATGCGCTTCAGCAGGAGTTAAGTGAGTGCCCGTTTTAGAAAAATCTACTGATTGCTTAAAATTAATAAGTTCATCTTTAATAACAATGCGTAAACGAGGGAAGTAGTTGTGGTCGCCCGGGCTTTCTTTAAAGTCTATGTTACCAAAGAGCGCATGTTCGGACATTATTTTTTTGTATTCTTCGCATGCGTCATGAGCGCCGCCTAAAGTAGCATTGATACCTTGTTTTGCGAGAATAACCCGACCTTTAAGCCCGAGGCGTTCGCACAATTCGCGTTGCCACTTCAGTATTTCTACTGGATTATCAATAACGATATATTTATAAAATAAGAGTATTTTTCCGGACATATAAAGAAACCTAACATCTGATGTATTATCTGCAAAATAATAGTATCAGTATAAAAGAAATGCAGTTTTATGTAAAATCTAGTAAAAAGGATGCCGCACTCTGTTTTTTAGCGTGTTGTGAGAGCTGTTGTCCTTGCTGCCGTAAATAAACGGGGGGCTTTTGCCCCCGTAGTATTAATAATTTTGATTATTGTCGTAGTACAGAGGTTGCTGTGCTCGACGTGAACTTGCAGCAGCAGATCCCACGATAGCTCCCGTTGCTGCTCCAGCTACTACGCCGCCTGCAATGGCACCGCCATATCCGCGTCTGCCATAATAGCCGCGTCCACCGTGGTATCCATGATGACCATATCCACTTCCATGATAACGAGCTTCTAATGCCGTTTGAGCGGATGTAATAAGTATTATAATCATAAGTAATTTCTTCATAGTATCTCCTTTTTCATTGTTTTATCATCGTCTTCTTTTTTGGTGCATCCAGTGTAGGATATACCTCTGCCCAGGGCAGCCATTGCTGTTCATATCGGACATACGGAATAGTGTCATTCCACCAAATGCGCTGCGTACCATAGTAATAGAACGGTTTGCCATCCAATACACCGCCTTTTCTGATAGAGCCATATTTGCTAAAGCCACGATGATCATTGTATCCACGGCAATACCGATGGGTATCATAGCCTCTGCCGTACCATCCATGGTTATACACGAGCGTGGTGGTGCTCAAAAGCACCACCACAAATAATAAGAGTTTCTTATTCATTTATATAACCTCGATAGCATCGCTTACCAAGTTATCATCGTTATCGATTATCACCCGAGAATCGTCGCTAGAACGAGCTTCTCTGCGCGGATCTCGATACACCGTTGATTGAGCAACTGTTTGAGTATTTTGCTGTGCGCTATAGTTATCTGGCTGTGATGGTAAATACTCTTTGGGTATTGCTTTTTGACCTTGCGAAGATTGTTTAACTGCTGCATAACTTGGAACAGCATTAGGATCAGTACCAGGGAAAGCGTCAGTAAACTTAACCATTTCACCATCTTTATTGATAACGTACGGTACTTCTTGTTTATAAATAAGAACGATTGGTTTTTGTTGATAAGTACCCCAATAATAAGGGTATCCACCCCAATAACCGCCGTACCACAGTGGACTGCGCATCCACCAACCAGCGCCAAGACCAAAGGCCATGCCCCAACCGAAGCCACCCCAGCCCCAGCCGCCATAACCCCAGCGACCGCCCCACCGACCATAGCCGCCCCAACGGCCATAACCACCACGACCATAGCCGTAGCGACCGTAGCCGCCTCTTCCATACCCTCTGCCATAGTGACCATAGCCGCCTCTGCCGTAACCACCGCGTCCATAACCTCCGCGTCCACCATGGTATCCGCCTCGACCTCCACCGTGATAACCACGGCCGCCGCCGCGTCCACCGCCATGACCACCGCCACCGCGGCTTTCAAGCGCTATTGGAGCTGCTAATGCAGCTATAATAAGAAATAAAAATAACTTTTTCATCACCTCTCCTTAACTATTTTGGTATATAGTTATAAAATAACAAAAAAATACTCTATTTGTATATAATTTTAATTAAAAGGGCGTAATTACGGCATTTTTGATTTTTGGATTGAAAAAATGATAAAAATTAGATGAAATGTACAGAATAAAACAAGGCGCTCTCGTGATCTAGAGCGCCTATTGAATGTATAAAATTAATATCGGTAGTAACCCCATCGTGGGCCGTATCCATACCCGTATCCATAGGGGTAACCATAGTAGCCATAACCATAAGGATAGCCATACCCGTACCCATACCCAGCTCCGAGGGCGCTGCCAAGTGCCAAGCCCCCAAAGAAAGCTCCTGCACCACTGCCTCCATGAGCGGGTAAAGACGTACTGGTTATCGCCATAAGTGCCATAGCTAAAAATAGTAATTTCTTCATAAGAACCTCTCTCCTTTTTATTGTTTACTCTCTTATAATAACAAAAAATTATTCAGTTTGTAAATTATTATCTATTTCCAAAACAATACCGGAGGCTCGCTTATCAATAATACAAATCTGATGTACACTGGGGTTAAAATGAGCTAGTTTTTGTTTTTTATTAAGGTTTTTGTATGAAGTTATCGATTGCGTGGATTTTTGATCATATTCAGGCTGATTGGAAGCAGCAAGATATTCCTGCGCTTGTTGCCCGTCTTGGCGCAACAACAGCAGAGATAGACCAAGTAAAAGAAGTCATTATAGATTTTGAAGATTTTTCCGTGGCCCAAGTGGTTAAAAGTTCTGCTGAATTGGTAACGCTCTATTCGGTGGAATGGAAAAAAGAATTTTCTATCCCTGTAGCGCACAAGGAAGGCTACGCTAAAGATCAGTTCTTTTTAGTTATTAAAGAAAAAAAACACTATCGATTTGTGACATTTATAGATGTAGGGTCAGAAAAAGAAGGTCTAATGCCTGCGATATCTTGCTCAGTAGAATTACTTGCCGGTGCATGGAAACAGCAGTGTGATCGCTATGATTATGTTATTACACTGGATAATAAGGCTATCACCCATAGACCTGATTTATGGGGTCATCGTGGTTTTGCACGAGAAATAGCAGCAATTATGGGAGTGCCTTTACGTACAGAAGATATTTTTTTAGCATCAAAACCGATTAAGCATTATGATAATGAGTCTATTCCGACAATACATAATCCCTTAAAAATACGTATCGAATCAAAAACCTGTAAACGTTTTGCAGGGGTATATATAGCACATATAGAGAATAATGCATCGTCATTATTGATGGCATTGCGTTTAGCACGTATTGATGCGCGCCCTATCGATTTGGTAGTTGATGCAACTAATTATGGTATGTATGATTGGGGGCAGCCGATGCATGCGTTTGATGCAGCACGAGTGAGCGGTTGTACGCTCATTGCGCAGCAAGCACGGTCTGGCGAAAAGTTAACGTTGCTGGATGGCGAAACTATTAATTTGACCCCTGACGATTGCATTATTAGTGATGGGCACAAAGCACTTGCACTAGCAGGTATTATGGGTGGGCTTGATAGTAGTGTGGGTAAAAAAACAACATCCTTAATAATTGAAGCAGCAAATTTTGATGCAACAGATATTCGCTTGACCGCTGCTCGCTATAAACGGCGTACCGAAGCGTCAACGCGATTCGAAAAAACATTAGATCCTCATCAAAATACCGCAATATTACTCCGGTTCTTAAAAATTTTAGATAACGAAAAAGTAGCATATACTACCGCGGATGCTATTAGTTCTCTTGGTGCGTTAATTCCCGAAAAAACGGTTGTTGTGTCGCATGATTTTATTGAGCGTAAATTAGGAGTTGTGCTTGATAATCAAAAAGTTATTCGTATTTTACAAGCGTTAGGTTTTGGCGTGCACGTTGATAAATTGGGTGTGTATACTATTGTTATCCCGACGTACCGTGCAACAAAAGATGTAGCAATTAAAGAAGATATTGTGGAAGAAGTAGGGCGTAGTATTGGGTATAATTCGATACCGCCACGAAGCCCGATGCGTGCAATGAAGCCTATTGATCATTCTGCGGTAATGATGGTGCGAGCACTCAAGCAAGAATGTGCTTATGGATTGCATATGCACGAAGTGTACAACTATGCTTTTTATGATGAAGAATTTATCCATAAAGTGGGTATTGCTGTTGATTCGATAGCGGTAGTAAATCCTGTTTCTGAAAACTGGAAACGGTTAGTAACCTCATTAGTGCCTCATTTGCTTAAAAATGTGCAAGTTGCAGTAATTGGTAGGGATGAGCTGCGCTTTTTTGAAATGGGAGCCATATGGGAAAAGTTCCCGGCGGATCATCTCGAACACAATAGAGGTATAAAAGAAAAACAGTCTCTGGGGTTAGTTTTTTATGCTAAAAAAGGTATTTCTTTTTATGAAGGGAAAGAATTCGTACAACAAGTATTTGATGTTCTGAATATGCACGTACAATACCGTAAAGCAGCAGTGTGTGCGCAATGGTTTGACACTCATCAAACAGCGGAGTTAGTATATAACAATATCGTGATTGGGCATGCAGGTAAAATTGACCCCGAGCTGTGCGCACGCATAGTGGATGGTGATATTTTTATTGCTGAATTGGATCTTGATGCTATTGTTTCTAGAGAAGTACCAAAAATTCGTTTTAAAGCGTTAGCTAAATATCAACCGGTCTCATTAGATATTAGCATGCTCTTACCGTACAAAGTTACTGCTGATGCTCTATCTCTTGTTATAAGCGGTGTCGATATGCGTATCCACGACGTGCGTATTGTAGATTTTTTTGAAAAAGAAGAATGGCAAGATCGCCGATCATTAACGATACGTTTTATTATTACTGATGAACAAAAGACATTAGCAAAAGAAGATATTGATGCAATACATGCAGCCGTTGTTAAAGCTGTTGGTGCAATAGGAGCTGAAATTCGATGATCAATGCTATACTGCACCTTCTGATTTTTAGCGCATGTATTGGTATTGATCGTTTGACCAAAATCTGGGCGATTTCAGTTTGTGATCAACAATGGGCATTAAACCAGTACGCAGCATGCGATGTGGTGATCAATCGTGGTATTTCCTGGAGCATGTTTGATGGCGATAGCTCGTTAGTGTTTTTGCTCGTGAGTCTTGCTATTGTTATTATTATTCTGCTTTTTGCAGCATATATATACCACCGTATACGGAATGGATGGGGAGTGCTTCCGCATGTTGTGGTACTTGCTGGTGCAATCAGTAATATGATCGATCGCGTGCAGTATAACGGTGTTGTTGATTTTATTGCGTTACAGTTCCAGGGCTATCACTTTCCTATTTTTAATGTAGCGGATATATGTATAGTCTTAGGCATTTTTGCATTAATTATCTATGAAAAATAATATTCAAAAAATAATGAAACAAATAGCGACCCTCGGCCCCTTAGGAAAGCTGCCTGGTGGTGGTACCTGGGCATCAGTGGCTACCATTCCATTAGCGTATATAATAGTATCAGGTGGTATGCCATACCTTGTATGTGTAGCAGCTCTTACGATTGTATCAATAATTATTATACGTGCAGTATTGCCTTTATTCTCAAGTGCGGACCCGCGTGAGATTGTGCTTGATGAGGTTATAGGGTGCTTATGGGTATTATATATGACGCACTGGAATTGGTTTTATTGCCTCGTATACGTAGCATTATTCCGCTTTTTTGATATTACTAAAATACTAGGTATTCGATTATTCGAGCGGTTACCCAGTGTATGGGGTATTCTTGCTGATGATTGCGTTGCTGCTCTCTGTGCACGAGCTCTTGCGGTGGTCTATTGGTTATTCGTCTAATAAAGAAGCTTGTTAGTGCTTTTTCGTATGCGCTATCACCGGCACATTGTTATGTGTGTAAAGTATTGTTAGAAGAATACACGATGCTTTGCGCACTTTGCATGCAGCAGTTGCAACCAGTGATAGCGCAAGACATAGAAATTACTCGGTCAAAAACGATAACAGTGTTCGCTTTGTCAGCGTATAAAGATCCACTGAGCAAGTTAATACGCGCTAAAAATTATCATGATTATATAGCAGCAGTATATATCGGCAGGCTTATGGGTGCTTTTATGCAGCAGCAAGAGCGTGCCTATGATTATATTGTGCCGGTGCCATTGCATTGGACACGACGTGTATGGCGTGGCTACAATCAAGCAGAAGTGATCGCGCGCGAAATTTCTGCACTCGTGCACAAGCCGGTTATTAATGGCGTTTATCGCAAAAAACGTACAGTATTACAAGCAGCGCTTTCACGTATTGCGCGCTCTGATAACGTATCGGATGCCTTTGCGTTAGAACAAGCGGCGGCTTGCTTTACAGGAAAAAAATTACTGATTGTAGATGATTTATTAACATCAGGGGCAACTATCCGGGCAGTTAGTAAAACGCTCTTACAAGCAAAGCCATCAGATCTCATCGCATTTGTTGCGGCGCGTGTTATACAATAATTAGTTTTGCATCATTTTTTGATCTGTGGTACTCTACAGGCAATGATTTAGAATATCGAAGTAACCATATTTTTTATATAAAAAGGGTTTTTATGAACAAAGTTCCTGTTTCAAAGGTATTACAAAAACTTTCTGCAGTGGCGTTATTGGTGCTGCTTCCTGCGTGCTCGTTAACTGAGATGTTTAAAGGTAACGATAGCTGTTGTGGTGGTAGTCATACGGCATCGGCAAAACCCGAAGACGCAGTAATTCTTTTTAATGGTACCCCCGTAGTAACCAAAGAAGAATTTGAAAGCCAATTGCATACGCTCGAGGAATCACAGCCAGCGTTGAAGCAATTGTTACAGCAATGGCCAGCAGACCAACAAGAACAATTGTTTGGTCAAATTGCAGAAAGCTTAGCTGCAGAACAATTGATTATTAAACACGTTGAAGATACTGGTTTAGATAAAACTGCAGAATATAAAGATAATGCAGAAAAAATGCATAAAGCAGTAGAACGAAATCTTAAAGTAAATATGTTTCAAAATGAATTGGTAAAATCTGTTTCTATTTCTGACGCTGAAGCAAAGGACTTTTATGCTGCAAATCGCGACCAACAAGCGGTATTCAAGCGCCCTCCTTTTGTAACGGTATTAGGTGGTGTTAAAGCTGAAGGGTTCACGGTTGCAACAGAAAAAGAGGCTAAAGAGCTTGCAGAAAAAGCTAAAAAAGGTAATTTTGCAGCAGTTGCAAAAGAAGCTAAAAAAGCGGTAGTTAATTTTGGTGTAGTCAATATGCAATCATCATCAGTAGACTCCGCAGTGCGTGTTAAGGTTGCAAGCATGAAGGTGGGCACTGTTGATGTTGTTAAAGGTTCAGATAATAAATACTATGTTGTAAAAGCAACCGGTACACAAGATTCACAATATGCAGACTTTGATGCAGTTGCGGACGCAGTTAAAGAAGTTATGATGAGTGATAAAGTTGGTGCATTGTACGCTAAAACAATGGCTGATCTTAAAGATAAATACCAAGTAACAGTTGATAAAGAATATCTTCGTTCATTGGTAAAAGGACCTAAAGCTTCGGAATCTGAAGAAAAAGTTGCTCCTGCTGCTCCAGTAGCTGCGTAAAATCCTGGCCGCTCATCCTGAGCCTGTCGAAGGATATAATTTTTGATATACTAGTGGGGCAAGATATTGTAAAAGATATCTTGCCCCGTTTTTTATTAGAGGGATTCTGCAACAAGTTCAGAATGACACAGGGGAGTTCAGCTTTTTTTGTGTCACCCTGAATTTAGTTCAGGGTCTATCTAATGATGGAAATTTCTTAAGGAGACCTATGAAAAAAATAATATACAGCGTATTATTCGGCGCACTAAGTTGCGCAGCAGAGCAATACCCGATCAATGGTATTTTAGCAGTGATTTATCATGATGCCGGTTCTCAAATTATTTTAGACTCTGATTTACGTCCAACACTCGAAGGACAACCACGTACCATTAAAGAAGTTATTGTAGATAACTTAATGGTGGTTGATGCAAATAGGCTCCATATATCCGTAACGCCCGAGGAAACAAATCGATTTTTGTCTCATTTGCAAAAAGAAAATGGACTAACGCGTGAAGCGGTGTTTGAAATATTTAAATCATTAGGATACACCGAGGAAGAAGGCTTAGAAGAAATACGTAAAAAACAAATTATTGAACAAGTTATTGATCGACAAGTACGGTCGAAGAAAAAGTTTTTAGTACAAAAAGAAGAAGTACAAAAATTTTATGATGCTCATCAACCAAAAGAAGAAGCTACGTATACAATAGCGCAATCGTTTATTCCAGAAGACACGATCACCTATGATGTTTTAATGCATCGCAAAAATGATACAACATTGATAAAAGAATTGTCATGGGATGAGCCATTTACTTTTAAAGAAAGCGAGCTTGCTGAAGGAATTAAACATATTACTACTGTGCCACTTGATACTATTGTATTAGTAGAAAAGGTGGAGGGTGGTACCGAAATAACACGCTTAGTGAGCAAAACAGCAGAGCGCATTATGACTTTAGAAGAATGCTATGCAGACCTTGCCAATGAGTTAACTAAGGACCGATACTTTGAGTTATTGAATGAGTATTATAGCGATTTATTAAAGACTGCTAAAATACGGTTTACCGATCCTACCATGACAATAAACTCAATGCTTGAATAAAAATAATAAGGGAGCATATACTAGTATAGTTTTATGCAAAAAGAGTAGTGCAGATTTTCCTCATTTACATGAGGAAAGGGGCCCCTCTCCAGGAGGATGAGGTTAATAAGGGGCCCTGATTATAAAAGTCACTTGCTCAAAAGCGGCAAATTTTAAGGAGAGTGTATGAAAGTTCCACAAAGATATATTTTGATAGGGCTTGGAATTGTTGTTCTTTTTATTGTAGTTTTGCACCGATTAAGCAAAAAAGAGAAAGCAACCGTGCCTCTTTATGAGCAAGTAGAAAAAGCTAAAGATTGGATTGATGAAAAAGATCCTGTCACTGGAGTATAAAAAAGGGCCGGGATTTCCCGGCCTCTCTTCTATTGAATTGTAATTGCTTTAGCAAGACGCTAACGATTCCACGTTTTTTCGGTGGTTTCATCTTTTACTGATTGATATTCTAAATAGATTGACCCAGCTGCGAACGCACCGGTAGCAGCCAATCCAGCAATTACAAGAGGAGTGTTGCTTGCATGCGCTTTTTGTGGCGTACTAATATATTACACAAAAGTTTGATTAAGTAAATCTAAATTATTAAATATTTTATATTTGTAAATATGTATATAGCAAAAATGGACCGGGATTAACCGGCCCATTAGTTTTTTAACGTAAAGAATTAGTTAATGAAGGGAAAGCCGCTAAAACTGTTCCGCTGCCGCTAATGCATGTTGTTAAGCCTAAGAGGCGAGATGCTAGTTTTTTGCTGAGACGTTTGCCCCAATCTTGGCCTTCAACAGCTTTGTAGGTACAGTAAAAACTGAGAGGAAAAATGGGTGTAGAAATAGTCGCAAGCACATCCCATCCAAAGCGATTCCAGGTTTTTTCAGCCGTTTCATCTTTTACCGATTGATACTCTAAATACACTGCACCTGTTGCTGATGCGCCGGTAGCTGTTAGTCCAAGCAACGCAAGGCCCATATGACCGCGTGCATTGCACGGTGTGCTAGTACCTACTAATGCAACTATAACTAAGGTAAATAAATATTTTTGTGCGTTCATATGACCTTTTTCGTAAATGATGATGTTGTTTAGCGATTAACGCGTAACATAATATTTAAACCACTTTGTTTTGCAGCAGCAAGCCCTACAGCCAGAGCGGTGATACCTAACGTGCCCGCGCCAATTTTATAGAACAATCGTTTTCCCCAATTTTCTCCGTTAACGGCGTTATACAAACATACAAAGTTGACGGGTAACAATGGCTGAGCTGCCCAAATTGGAGTGGTTATTACGGCTGCTGCATCGCATCCAGCACGATTCCATGTTTTTTCGGATGTTTCATCTTCTATAGATTTATATTCAAGATATGCTGCACCCATGAGTGCTGCGCTTGCTAATGCGGTGCTGGCTAACGCAGTATAAGAATGGGCGTATACATTTTTTTGCGCAATGCTCAATGATATGAGCGCAGCTACTATCAGCATGCGCGAGGTACATTGTTTCATTGAATTTCCTTTGATTATGTAATAACAATAATGTGAAAATGTATAGTAACTAACGGATTTGTCAATATCTTGCAACAGAAGAGAGACGATGTATCACCCGTATTTCTCATGGTATGTTACTACGAGTATTGTATTTTTTATTTAGGTTGAATGAGACCGCCCGAAATAATAAGTGCTAGGGCATCTTGCCGAGTAATATTAAGGAGTTTACATTCGTGTTTAAGCACGAGTATATAGTATCCCGTCGTAGGGTTGGGTGTGGTGGGTATAAAAACACTATAATACTGTTCTGCTGCATTTGGCGTTAAAACCGAAGATACTTCGTTTGTTACAAAGCCAATACTATATATGCCGGAACGGGGGAACTCTATGAGTACCACTTGCTGAAACGTTGTTGCATCGTGCACATTATATGCTTTAACCATTTGTTTTATGCCAAAATAGATTTGGCGCAAAATGGGAATTCTTTGAAATACAAAATCTTCAAGCGCATGAATAATACTATGGAGTAAAAAATAGCGTAAAAATGCGCCTGTAATAAAAATAAGTACCACTGTTACGATAAGCTCTGAGTGGGGTATTATGTGTAGCCACGATGGCTCTAAGTCATGAATCGGCGCTAGCCATGATTTAATGAGTCTAAAAATAAATGAAAACAGCGCTATAGTGAGCGCAAAGGGCAATAAGGTTAAAAGGCCCGACAAAAAAAGACTACTAATAAAATCAAAAATTTTTGCAAAAAAAGTATGTCGGTTCATGCAAGCTCCTTTAATTTTTTTTCTAACGTATGAGCAATAGAATACGCAATGGTTTCTGCATCGGTATGTGAGGCTGCTTCTACCATAACACGAAGCAACAATTCTGTGCCAGAAAAACGTACTACTAACCTGCCTGCTGATAATGATGACTGAGCATGTGCAATAATAGTAGCAAGCGGCTCGCTCTCCAGATCTTTGCGGCACGATACGGGGACATTAATAAGTACTTGTGGGTATTTATCAAAGGTTACAAAATCCCAATTATTTGTATAAAGTAACGTTTCAATAATTTTTAATGCAACTAGTATGCCGTCTCCCGTGTTTAGAATATCATGCAAAATAATATGGCCCGATTGTTCACCACCGAGTATCAAATTATTTTTTTGTAGCTGTTCAGCAATATATTTATCACCAACAGGAGTGCGCAATAACTGTTTGTTATGAGTAATCAAAAATTGTTCAAAGCCATAATTACTCATAATAGTACCTACAATGGTGTTGCTATTTTGATACGTAGGATGTGTAGTAAGCAATGCCAAAATATCATCACCATTTTTTATTGCGCCATGCTTATTAACGGCCATTACACGATCACCATCACCATCAAACGCAAATCCTATATGAGCGGTATGGGTAATTACTGCCTGCTGTAAACTTTCAAGATGCAAAGCTCCGCTCTGGTGATTTATATTGGTACCATTGGGTGTATTATTGATTGCGATGACTTCTGCGCCAAGCTGTGTAAAAATGTCAGGAGCACAGGCATACGTAGCACCATGTGCGGTATCTAATACAATACGTAAACCGCGTAAGAAATGAGCAGGGAATAACGCAAGTATCTGCTCTTTATAGAGTGCACGAGCTTCGGGCAATGGAACATCGGTACCAAAAAAATCGTACGTAAAGTGCTGAGTAGTGTGCTCCATAAGCAATGTACTAATAATGCGTTCGTCAGTACTTGATAATTTGCCCGTAGTTTTATCAATTAGTTTAATACCGTTATCGTAATACGGATTATGAGATGCAGAAATGACTAATGCCGCATCAAAGTTTTTTTGTGTCCGAATAATATGGTATGCAGCAGGTGTCGAAAGAACTCCTGCATCATAGACGATTATATTATGTAATAATAATCCAGATTTAAGCCCTGATTTAATATATGCGCATGAAGTACGTGTATCATGTGCTATTAATATGCGTGGTTGTGCACCATATTTTTGGTGTGCCCAGAGTGCTATGGTTTGACCGACAACAGGTAATGTGTGTTGTTGTAGAAGTTCCGTTCCTACTTTGCTGCGAATGCCGTCGGTGCCAAAAAATGTTGTCATAAAAAACTCACCCGCTCACCCGGAGCCCGTTGCGCTCGCCGTAGCTTTGTGCGAAGGCTGAGTCAAAGGGTCTATACGAGCGGCTCTTTGCGTTGTTCGATGGTAATGCCTAAATTGCCTGGTATATAGTCTACCAAGTTAATACCTTTCGGCAATAATAAATCATGTGCTTGTAAATAATATGAGGTGTGTGGTTTTATTTTTTGTGCATTAATATGTGCTGCAAGCGTTTTGTAATCTATAGTGCGTATAAGTGCGCAGGGTCCGGAGAGAGTAACTTGAATTGTTTCTGGCGCAGTAATTTTTTGATGTTCTGTAGTATTATATACATATAAGGGTATCGTGCGGGTAATCGTTGTTGTATGCGATTGATGTGCTATCGACCAAAAAAATATTCCTAAAATACAAGCACTTATTTTAAGAGTTAATTTCGTGGTAAGAATTTTTTGTAGTTGTAGAGCCATACTGTTTTCCTTGTACTTTTTTTATAGTCGTTTGTTTAATAATAGTAAAGAGTTGCGGAGCAGTGAGCTGCTCTATTATTTTGCCTTCTAAGAGCAAATCAAAGGATCGATTAATGCATGCAAGATGTATAATTAACGCATCTTTTTTTTGCGTTATTAAAATGCCATTTTGTTTCCATGCAGGGATATGTTTTGCGGTTGGAGTGATCCATTCTTCATCAGGAGAAAAATTCCAAGTAACGGGAGAAGCAATCAGTTTACCACTATCAGTCACCCATAAGGTGATGGGTTCGTCGGGGTTTCCGACTTCTAAAAACAAATCGAGTAATCCTTTTTTTAAGTCTGCATTAATAAGATATGGCGCTGTAAGGCACGCAGCGAGCGAATCTTTACGTTCGATAATAATAAGAAGATCTCTTTTTTTATTGAGAGCGCTCAATGATATACGCATAAGCTCTTCGAGCCATGGCGTATCTTGCGTTATAAGTGGGTTAATAGTTTGCAATGCTATAAAGTTTTTTTGCAGCGTTTCTTGATGTATTGTAAAAAACAGTAATATACAAGCAGGTAAGCCATTGAGCAAAATAAAACTCATGCTCGAAAGATTAAGGGTGTGTGCTACTACCATAAGGCTACAATAGCCATAAAAATAAAAGATAAGATTTTTTTGCATATCTTTGCGTAGCCATAATAAGAGGGTATAAACAAGAACTACAAAAAAGAGTATTTCAGCATAATCGCGCCATGTGTGTATATGCAGCAGATCTTGCGTAAGAGTTAAAAAGAGGGCAAACAAATTAAACATGATTACTCCTAATGTTGTGAACTTTTTCTGGTGATACTATACTGACTATGAGTGGATAAAAACAATATATTTAAAGAAAAGTGTGTGGTATGACACAAAATGCGCAAGAAAAAACCGTTGTTTTAACCGGTGATCGTCCAACAGGGCCATTACACTTAGGGCATTATGTGGGCTCTTTAGAAAATAGATTAGTATTGCAAGAAAAGTATAAGCAATATGTCATGATAGCAGATGTGCAAGCACTCACGGATAATTATGGCAACCCACAAAAAGTGCATGACAACGTATTAGAAGTGGCGCTCGATTATCTTGCGATTGGTATTGATCCACAAAAAACAACTATTTTTATTCAATCAATGATTCCTCAGATCGCCGAGCTTACCGTATTTTATTTAAACTTAGTAACGGTTAGCAGATTGTCTCGCAACCCCACCGTAAAAACTGAAATTCAGCAGAGAGGATTTGGCGAATCCATCCCAGCGGGCTTTTTAATGTACCCCGTTAGCCAAGCAGCTGATATTACTTTTGTTAAGGCAACATTGGTGCCGGTTGGCGAAGACCAATTACCGGTAATAGAACAAACGCATGAAATTGTACGTGCATTTAATAGAATTTATAAAACGGATGTTCTTGTAGAACCCCAAGCATTGATATCCAAATGTGCGCGATTACCAGGTATTGATGGTAAATCAAAAATGAGTAAGTCGACGGGTAATGCGATTTTTTTATCTGATTCTGCTGATAGCGTCGCGCAAAAAGTACGCAGTATGTACACTGACCCTGAACACCTACGTGTGACTGATCCTGGTAAAGTAGAAGGGAATACTGTTTTTACGTACCTTGATATATTTGATACGCGTAAAGATGAAATAGAGGAACTTAAAGCGCATTACCGCAAAGGCGGCCTTGGTGATATGGTACTTAAAAAACGTCTTACGGAAGTACTTAATAACTTTCTGGACCCTATCCGTACACGCCGCGAAGAGCTTGCACAAGATCCAGCGTATGTGATGTCTGTATTAAAGCAAGGCATAGCAGTTACTGAGGCTGTTGCAGCGCAAACCATGCGTGAAGTTAAAGAAGTTATGAAGCTCAATTATTAGAAATGCCATATTTCTGTAACCGGGCAGAAATATACGAGGCGTACTAGTGTTTTATATGCTCAAGTAAGTGCCCTGATAAATATCTTGATAATTAAAAAGACTAATTTCTTGCATCAGAACACTTAGAAATGAGTATAATATTGCAAATACAAATTAATATTTTATATACTAGAGTAGTAGTTAAGCCCTATACATTATGATAAAAAAGGAAAGCAATGAGCAACCATACCATTAAAAATAGAGTACAACGAAGAATTTTACCTATCGCCGTGGGGATATTGTTGTTGGTTCTTGGCGGACTTGCTGTTTATCGATTGTTGTATCAAACGCGTGTCATTGTTAATGGTATAATAGCTGACCAAATTACCCAGTTAAGTGGGATATTTAAAAAAATTAATGAAACATGTGTTATTACTGAGGTAACCCAATCGGTAGGCCATGTTAACTTTTTAAATGTAAAATCTTTTGTAAGTTCTGAAGTAGGGCCGTTAAATTTAGCGTATCCTAAAGAATGGCGAGGCCCTTATGTAAAGGATAATCCATCAATCCAAGGCCATGTATACGAAATTGTTAAAACAAAACAAGGCTATTATATAGTACCCGGTACGGGAGTAAAATTGAGCAGCGGTAAGATTATGGGTAAAGATATTATTATTACTCCCACTACTGATATAGAAGCACTGATTACCAAAGGGCCCTTGCGTCACGAAGACAAAGCACTAGCAGCCCCGCTTCCTATGAAAGGCAAGCCGATGTTATTTGACCCTACGATATTCCAAACAGTAGACGCTTAATGCCCCCGGCAATAGAGGTTATACACTTACAAATTTTGAGTCTATTTTTTTACTGCCGGCTTTAAATTTTACCGTAAGATACGTTGTTTCATCACTCTTTACTTCTATTTTATCAATAATACCGGTACCAAACTGAGTGTGATGCACCGTTTGGTTTTTATGCCAGAGTGCTTTATGTGCCGGTATAATTGTTTTAGTAGATTTTTCCTGTTTTTCTTCAGCGAATGGGTCATCAGTAAAGGTAATCGCTACCGATTTTTGATGCTGTGCAAGCCACTGCTGCAAGTATTGCGTAAAATGTGCCGTTGCCCATTGCGTGCAATCAGCAAATGCCTGTGGAGCAATTCCTAGTTCTTTAATAAACCGTGACGGCATTTGGTCTGTCATTTGTCCAAATGTTGTACGATAACGAGTATAGGTCATAATAAGCCGCTCACGCGCTCGGGTAATACCAACATAGAGTAATCGGCGTTCTTCTTCTACTTTATCGTGCTGATACAAAGAGTGCGAACTTGGCAAAATGCCTTCTTCGAGTCCTGTCAGAATAATTGTGTCAAACTCCAGTCCTTTGGCTGCATGCAAGGTCATGAGCGTAATACATTGTTGTTCTGTTTGCGGTTTTTTAAGCGCATCTTGTAATAAGGCTACTTCGTGTAAAAAATCAGCAACAGTAGCAATACCCTGAGCCTCGAGTGCTTTGATACTAACAATTAATTCTTTAACGTTTTCTATTTTTGTTTGTGCTTCTTCTACGTCAAACGTGTCCTTTAGATAAGCAAAGTAACGTGTTTTTATAATTATTTGTTCTAACAATGTTGAAGGTAATTGTGTTACATCACAAGAAAGGGTATGTAAAAAATCTTGAAGCGATTCTTTCTTTTTCCCGGTTACCGCAAATTCTTGAGCTATCTGTGCATAATTTAAAAAGGGTTGTTTATCCCATTCTGCTAAAAATTGCTCTTGAAATGCGTCACCGAGTCCTCGATGTGGTGTATTAATGGTACGCATAAAAGATATACGGTCAAAGGGATTGGCAAGTAGTTTTAAATAGGCTAACAGATCTTTTACTTCTTGGCGTTCGTAAAACTGGATGCCCCCAATTATTTTATAGGGAACTGAGTTGCGAATACATGCCTCTTCTAATACGCGTGATTGGTAGTGCGACCGATAAAGTATCGCGCATGATGCAGCACCATAACTACGCGTAATTATTTTTACGGCAGCGGCAATTGCGTCAGCTTCTTGGTAGCCTGAATTACAGTATAATAAGCGAATACGATCTGAGGCAGTGCGCTGCGACCATAACTTTTTTTTGTTACGCAATGTATTATGCTGAATTACGTTATTAGCAAGATCTAAAATCGGCTGTACCGACCGATAATTTTGTTGAATAGTAATCGATTTTGTTTGCGGAAAATCGCCATTAAAATTAATAATATTGGTAACGGTTGCACCACGCCAGGAGTAAATCGACTGGTCTTCGTCACCTACTACGCAGAGTGAATCCAGGGCAAAATCCTCTCTCCGGTCATCTTGCGTGCGCGCCATAGCCTTGGCGACAACGGGAGCTTCTCGAAGGGTCATGCACAGCATTTTAAGCAGCGTATGTTGCGTGTGGTTAGTATCTTGATACTCGTCCACCAGTACGTGCCGTACCGTGTTTTGGTATTTTTCTTTAAATTCCGGATTATTTTGGAACAATTTAATGGTTTCTACCAACAGGTCATCAAAATCAAAGCATCGTGCCGCTGCTTTTTCTTTTTCGTATGCATGTACTAATTGTTGTGTGAGTAAATCCCCGCTCGGTTTGTACGTTAAATCGTCAGGGGTAAGAATGCCATTTTTTAATTGCGAAATAACTGATAAAATTTGTTTCGGAGCTACCTTTTTGTGTACTCCAAATTTATGTAAAATTTGCTTAACCAGTTTTTCTTGATCATCGCTATCGAGTATCGAAAATTCTGGCGTGCTAATAAGATGACTATTTATTTTTAATAATCGTAAGCAGTATGAGTGAAAAGTGCCAACAAAAGGTACTGTCATGCCATGCGGCAAAAATGAGTGTACTCGTTCTTGCATTTCGCGTGCTGCCTTATTGGTAAAGGTAAGCGCAATAATTGACCATGCAGGAGCGCCATGATTAAGCATAAGATTGGTAATACGTGCCGTAATAACGCGCGTTTTACCTGACCCTGCACCAGCGCATACCAGTAACACGCCATTTTTTTCTTGAACGACTTGTTTTTGTTCTGGATTTAATTGTGTATCGATAAAGTAATTAAAATCTGCGCGTTTATCTATGGTCATATAATCTTTGGTATAATCTTTTTGCCTATTAGTGTATCGCACTAATGCATTACGCGCAATCAATATTATTCAGGATCTGGTTCACTACCATAATCTCCTACCATTACCCATTCGGCCTCTGTGCTGGACGCATCGGGTGTTGGTGGTGGCGATGGCGATCGTGGTGGTAATTGTTTGCGTACGGGTAATGAAGGAGGAGTAAGATAACTTTCTATCATTTCACGTACAGCGAGATTTTTTGTTTGTTGAGCAAAAGTAGAAAGTTCTTTGAGGGTAGCAAATCGTGCGATTTGTTGTTCCGCTAGTGTGAGTGCTTTTTGTATAAACCCATTTATTTCGCTTAAGATAAAACTTTGGGCATCTGATTTAGTAAGTTGAGTATGTATATCAGTTAATTTTTTAATAAAAGATAGGATGAGCGGTATATCGGTTGACTGTAAGGTGTAAAATAGCTGCAGTTGAATGCTGTGTAACAAAGAGCTATTTAAAGAATTTAATGGCTGTTGCATACCCCAGAGGGATGCTATAAAAAAGCTGAGTATAAAAATAGATATTTTTTCCATAGCTTTCTTTACCAAAGAGGAGGAATTTTTCCTCCTCTTTGGTATTTAAATTTTTTATAATCCAAAAATACCTAACCCCAGTAATCCTGATTTTTGTTGTGCAGCCGCAATTCTGTCCAACCGCTCTTGTGCTTGTTGTGCGGCATGTTCAACAGAAGGCATAGCTGCGAAAACTTTTGGTTCTAGAGCTATACGTGCGCGTCTTTGTTTATTGGCTTCTGCTATAATTGCAGCAACATTTTGTTTGATAAGAGTTATTGTGGATGCATTAGTTGCTGCTGGTAATTGTGAGATAATTTGTTTATGAAGGGCTTTTGTTGTGCCGTTGCGATACGCGATTGTGTACAATTTAGTCAGAATTTGTACCAATTTGCGTTCTATTGCTTGTATTTGCTCTTGCGCAACTTCTGATTTTTTGAGCGCGCTGATTGTTTCTACTTGTTTAATTAATGTTTTGAGTAAATATGTTGTTGCATCTCCAGGTTTTTTAGTTGCTTGTAAACGGTTTACCAAAGAAACTTTTGGAGCAACGGATTTTGCTGATGCAAGATCTGCTTTTAATGTTAAGGATTCACCAAGTAAGGTAGCAACCTCTTGTTGGCGACCTATTTGTGCTTTAGTAAATGCTATTGCAGCTATTTTGCATGCCCTTTTTCCTTGTAAGGGTTTGGCAGCCCAATCTGTGGTAGTAGTATCCAGAGCAGCTTGTAGCGTTTTAACTCTCGGAGTTATTACAGCAACATCGGTATTTGCATAAGCCTCTTGACGATGTTGTACATAAGTTTTATCTAGAGATGGAGTTAATTGTTTGCTTGACGCCAAGTGGCCAGCGCCCTTACGTAATGTAGAGGGGTGTTGTGCTACTGCTGAGAAACTGATAAGGCTTAATGTGCCTATCATAAATGGAAGGATACGCTTCATCTTCTTCTCCTTAAAAAGATACAGTAAATAAGTACGGTATAACTAAAGGGAAGTGTACTGATTTTTTTTAGGCAAAGCTATAATTTTATATATAACATTAATTACTGAGGTTGCCAGGTGCGTAAATACTCAATCAATGGTTCCATGCCTTCTTTAGTAAGGGTAGAAATCATAACGTGTGGCTGATATTTTTTTATTGCTTGTTCGAGTAGTGGTAAATTGGTTACTGCGTCAATTTTATTAAAAATATAAAGCATTGGTTTATCAATGCCCAATTCTTCGAGAATAGCATGTACTACAGCGATATGAGATTCCCAATTTTTATCTGATGCATCAATAACCTGTAAAAGTATATGGGCATACTGTAATTCAGTAAGTGTTGATTTAAAAGCTTCAACCAAGTTGTGCGGTAATTGTTGTATAAAACCGACTGTATCAGAAATAACACCCTTTTTTTTGCCATCAATAAATAACTCACGCGTTGTGGTATCTAACGTAGCAAAGAGCTTATTTTCTGCTAAAACGTCGCTATGGGTTAGGGCATTTAAAATCGATGATTTACCAGCGTTGGTATATCCAATAAGACATGCATGGGGAATATTTAACGATAAGCGTTGTTTACGCTGCGTTTCGCGGATTTTTGCTAAATGCTTTAAGTCGCGGCGCAATTTATCCATTAAATGTTCAATATGATGGAGCTCATTTTCTTTTTGTGTTGCACCAGGTCCGCGTTGTCCAATGCTCCCTTGTTGTTGGGACATGCTAATACCAGCGCCAACCAATCGCGATTTTTTGTGCTGAAGCATTGCAAGAGCTACTTGAATTTTACCTTCTGCCGAATGAGCGCCTTTTTCAAAAATTTCTAAAATAAGCTGGGTTCTATCAAAAACGCGACAATTAAGGATTTTACTTAGATTACGTTCTTGCATCACTTTTAATGGCTCAGAAATAATAATTTCTTGAATTTGTTCTTTGGTGCAATAGTCGATAAGCTCATCGAGTTTGCCTTTGGTAATATAATAGGCAGGGTCAATAGAGCGCAGTTTTATAAATTGCGCTGCATGATATTCAATGCCATTCGATTTTACTAAATTAATGAATTCATCAAAATATGATTGAATATCTTTGGTAAAGTTAGTGGGGCTACAAATGCCAAGGGCCAATATACGGGGGCCTTGGTTGGCAGTTGATTCAGTAGGTTTGGTCATGCTATATCCCTCCAGAGCAAAAAAGTAATTTTTTTTCAGTATATAGTATTTAAGGTATCTCAGCAAAAGCTATGGTAAAAGAATATTAGCGTATGGTACAATGAGGTGCTGGGATAAGACCTTTGTATTAAGAATAAAAGGGTATATACTATGACCTATTACTATAAAACACTGCTTTTAATGGTACTGTTTTCACCATCACTCTTTGCCGGTGGGTGTGTCTCTGTTCCGCGTACTCCTAAGGAGTTAAGAACCGTACATCAGCGCAAACAAGTTCAAACATTAGCGATAGTTGCAGGAACATGTGACAATCTTGCGCGTCAACGGTGTAACGATGCAAAAAAACATGCGCCTACGCGACGCGCTGAAGATGCTGACGCCCATCTGCAAAAAGCAAGAGAGTACGCTCACGTTGCGGGAGAGCTGCGTACAGCTATATATGCGCTCGCTGAACAAGCGACGCAACAATAACACTGTTATTCATAAACTACTCCTCTGCAGTTGCGGGATATGTATGCTCTATTGTATAAATGGATATAGTGTTTTTTATACTCTAGTATTTTTGATTGCACTATTTTATTCTACTTCAGTAAGACTCTTTTTTTTAGATAAGGATAAATTATGAAAAAAATGCGATGGATAGCACTTTTTAGTATGCTTTTTACACTGCTCCATGCGCAGGATGAAGTGCTGCAAAGCGCAGACTCGGTGTGCGAAGAAGCAGCATTGGTAACGCCTGTTTTTAGAGGGTTAAAAAATAAAGTATATCGTAACCTTGCTGTCTGTAATTGGTTGCGTACGCGCAATTTACGTGTAACGGGTAATGCGATAATGGAGAATCTTACCGCTCAAAACATCACGACACAAAATCTTACGGCCCAAGACATTACTGCTCAGAATATTACAACGCAAAATTTGACTACTCAAACGCTTACAGCCCAAAATCTCCAAGTAACTGACATTAGTTTGTTAGGTACTATAAATAATCAGCCATATAAAGTGTTATACGTTGATAAAAATAGCACGGCACCGGGTACTCCCAATGGTTCTTTTTATAACCCGTATCTCACGATACAGTCTGCTATCAATAGAATTGCAACAAATGGCGATAATGCTGTAAATTCGTATCGTATCGAAGTAGCGCCTGGTACGTATACCGAAAATCTTACATTTAATAATGCATTGTTATACTCAATTGCCTTGTTTGGCCATAGCCAGGTGACAATCGCAGGGACCATTAGTTCTACAAGTAGTAATAGCCAGCTTACCGATGTTAATTTTAATGGATTTACCGTTACCGGTGCTATCACGTATACCAGTGGTGCGCAATTTTTTACGGGCAATATTGGCGCACAATTTCAAAACTCTGCAATTAACGGTGCGATTACGGCAACCAATGTTGCAACACTTTCAATCATCGATAGTTTAAGTACGGGTAATATTACCGCTACTAATGTACCTGAATTATTCTTTTTTGGCGGTGATGGGCAAGTTGGAGGCAATCTTACCTTAGTAAATTCAACGGCATTTTATGATAGTACCAGTTTCGAACAGGGCGTAGTGACTCTTGATGCGTCATCTATATTGCATGTGCAAGGCAGTATGTTTACTGATTCAGCAAGTAGCATTAACAATAGTGGCCGTATTGATGCGTATGCATCTTATCTAGAAGCAACGAGCATTACCAATAATGGTGGTGCATTTATTAATTTATTTGGCAGTTTTTTCCCTAATGGAGTAATTTCTGGCGCGGGTACCTTAGTTACCAAAACTCCTGCGCAACTTATTGATTATCATCCTACGACTCCGAGCAACTGGGGATCAATGGTACCCACGCACGTTGCACAAGCGTTGGATTTGATCGCTGCGAACCTCAACCCTGTTACACCATAAGTTTTATTTTTATAGCACTGTGATATACTGTAAGCATAGTATTTTACAATAGTCGATAACTGCTCCTATGGTTCGACAAAGCTCATCATGAGCGGCCGCTCGCATTGAGCGTAGTCGAAATGTGCGAGCTCGTATATGCATACAATATGGTGATTTATGTTTGATTTTTTATCCAAAAAATTTTCTGCCCTCTTTAGCACGCTAACCGGGCAATCTAAGCTTACGCAATCAAATATCGATGAAACGCTCATTAAGGTGCACGAAGCGCTCTTAGAAGCTGACGTACCTCATAAGGTTGTTGTAGATTTTATCGAGTCGTTAAAAACCGAAATTATGGGCAAAAAAGTACTAGAGTCGCTTAAGCCTGCTGAGCAGCTTATGCACATAGTGTACGAGAAAATGACTCAATTCTTGGGCGGCTCTGCAGCTGAAGTTGGTTTTACCTTTCAAATACCATCAACTATTTTGATGATGGGTTTACAGGGTGCTGGTAAAACGTCCACTATCGGTAAATTAGCAGCATTTGTTAAAGAACAGGCCGAAAAACGGGGCAAAAAGCGTCGTGTTTTGGTTGCTTCAGTCGATTTTTATAGGCCAGCTGCTGTAGAGCAACTTAAGGTTGTGGCAGAAAATGTGGGTGTTGATTTTTACCGAGCAACAAGCACAGATCCCGTAAAAGCAGCACAAGAGATTGCCGTATATGCCCAAAATAATCAATACGAGCTGTTATTCTTGGATACAGCAGGGCGCTTGCATGTAGATGATGTATTGCTCGAAGAACTAGTGCGTATTAACGCTTTGGTTAAGCCGAAATATGCGTTTTTAATACTGGACGCTATGACGGGACAGCAATCGTTACACGTCGCACAGGCGTTTAACGCGCGAGTGCCGTTTACGGGTGCTATTTTAACAAAAATGGATAGCGATACTCGATCTGGTGCAGCGTTTGCTTTTAGATATGTGTTACAAAAATCTATTTTATTTGTAGCAACGGGAGAAAAGCCGGATGAGTTAGAATTGTTTTATCCAGAGCGTATAGCACGGCGTATTTTGGGTATGGGTGACGTTGCTACGTTGCTTGAAAAAGCAGAAACCAAAATCAAGGCATCGGAGCAGGAGCACTTGCAGCGTTCTATGGCTTCAGGTCACATGACGCTCGAAGATTTTGCTCAGCAACTGAGTATGGTGGATAAAATCGGCTCTCTTTCGTCCCTGACCAAATATTTGCCCGGATTGCCGTCTATGGATGTTTCTCCCGAAATGATTGAAAAGGGAGAGCGGGATATTCGCAAGTTTAAGGCTATTATAGGGTCAATGACGCGAAAAGAGCGTGTCTATCCTAAAATTCTCGATGCTTCGCGTAAGCAACGCATTGCCCGAGGGGCCGGGGTTCAACCGGCTGATGTTAATCTTTTGCTCCAGAGATTTGAAGAAAGTCAGCAATTTGCTAAAATGATTAAGAAGATGGGTCGTTTTAACCATTTCTTTAAATAATGTTTTTATATTTTTCCTAAAGGGATTCTTATGGCAGTTAAAGTACGTCTTTCACGTATTGGTAAGACAAATGCACCTTTTTACCGTATTGTAGCGGTAGATTCTCGTAAAAAAAGAGATGGTGAAGCATTAGAAATTTTGGGGACGTTTAATCCACGTACCAAAGAATTACTTCAGTTCAATAATGAGCGTATTAATGCTTGGATTGGCCTTGGCGCTATTCCAACTGATAGTGTTAAAAAACTCCAAAAAATGTACAAAAAACAGGTTGACGCGCACGTTGCATAATAATGCAGTTGTAAGGTAAAATTATGGTAATACAACTGATTGAGTACGTAGTAAAAAAGCTTGTAGATAAACCTGAAGTAGTAACAGTTACCGAGGTTGATGTAGCAGGTAAAACAGTTATTAAAGTACGGGTTTCTGCTGCGGATATTGGTAAAGTTATTGGTAGCGAAGGACGTACTTTTAGGGCATTACGTATGCTTATGGGTGTAGTAAGCGCTGATAAAAATAAAGATCTTGTTATCGATACTACAGAATGATCCTTCGACCCGGCCTTTGCTGGGCAGCTCATGTCGAGCATAGTCGAGGCATACGAGTAGCTACGGCGGGCAAGCAAAGATAATAATACTATGAACATTTCTATTCTTACTCTGTTTCCTGAACTGTATACGCCTTTTTTAAATACCAGTTTAGTGCGTCGGGCGCAAGAAAATAAGCACATTGCGTGCGATGTATTTAATCTTTTTTCTTTGACCAAACCCAAAGAGCGCATAGATAGTGCGTCATTTGGCCATGGAGCAGGGGTGTTATTGCGCCCTGATATGATAGAAAAAGGTGTTGAACGCCAAGAGGCTCAGTTTGGCTCTGCGTATAAAATATTTTTTTCTCCGCAGGGTAAAAAGTTGGATCAACGAGTGCTTAAGCAATTGTATGAAGATGTACGTAAAAAAGGGCACGTGATGTTAATTCCTGCTCGGTACGAGGGTATGGATGCACGGGTTGAAGAGTATTATGCTGATGCCGTTATATCGGTGGGAGATTTTGTGCTTATGGGAGGCGATTTGCCTGCCATGGTACTTTTGGAAGGACTTTTGCGGTATGCTCCCGGCGTTATTGGCAAAGAAGAATCCGTACAAAAAGATTCTTTTTCTGGGGCATTTGTTGATTATCCGGAATATACAGATCCAGTAGAATGGAAAGGTATGACTGTTCCTGAAGTGGTGCGATCGGGTAACCATAAAGCATTAGAGGAATGGCGTTTAAATCGTGCCGCCGAAAAAACGGTGTACGAACACTTTGATTGGTTGCGTGCGCATGCGGTGTCTGCTGAAGATAAAAAGCGCGCTGCGCAGTTTATCCCCAAGCATTATGTTGCGTTAATGCATAGCCAGGTTATGGTACCCGGGCAAGATGAAGGCACCAGTTCGGTGACTTCTATCGATGTCCATGATATTGCTCGTTCTGCAAAAACGTATGGGTTAGAGCATTATTTTATTGTAACTCCGTTAATCGATCAGCAAAAAATTGTTCAAACGCTTCTTGATTTTTGGCATACGGGAACTGGGGTTACGTATAATAATCAGCGGCATACTGCGGTGAAGCATGCAACATTAGCTGATTCATTGCAGACTGCTATTGATGAAATTGAGCGTAAAGAGGGGGTAAAGCCCCTAATTATAGGGACGTCAGCCCGACCTGTTGAAGGGCATCGCTCTATTACCTATCATGATCAAGAAGAAGTCTGGCGTCATAAAAGACCCGTTCTTTTTATATTTGGTACTGCTCGTGGTCTTTCACCAAGCGCATTAGCGCAGTGTGACTATGTATTGCTGCCAATAGAAGGATTTACTGAGTTTAATCATTTATCAGTACGTTCTGCAGCGGCGATTATTTTTGATCGTTGGCTGGGTATTAATTTAAAATAACCCTTTTAAGGGTGACATATGGGTAGTTCTTGTATATACTAGAAATACTTAAGTAATAATTTACAGTGTTAAGGATGCTATGAAAGCTAATAAATATACAAAAGAAACCATACGCGAAATCGGCATGTATAAGCGCGATTTTCCTCCTTTTCAAGTTGGGGATGCTATTGAAGTTACTCAGTTAATTAAAGAAGGTGATAAGCAAAGAACTCAAACTTTTGAAGGTGACGTTCTTGCAATTCGTACGAATGGTGTTTCATCAACATTTACTATTCGTCGTATTGGTGCTAATGGCGTTGCTGTTGAGCGTATTTTCCCTTTCTATTCCCCATTAGTGCAGTCTATTAAGTTTTTGCGCCGTGGTGATGTTCGTCGTGCAAAATTATATTATATGCGTGATCGTATAGGTAAAGCTGCTCGTGTTAAAGAAAAAGTGCTTACAAAAGAGCAAAAAGCTACTCAATCTGCTTCGTAATGTAGTATTTTGTGGGGTGCTGCTCTGTTTTGCTCAGTGTAAAAGGCAGCGCCCTCAATCATTAGGGCACCGTGTTGACCCTATTCCTTTAGATATTCCTACACCAATAGCTACCGTGCTGTATGAGCACAAAGCAGCGCACGAGAATAGCGCAGTTTATTTCTTTGAACATCAATACGATGCGTTCTATTATATTCCGTTTTACGAATCCACAATGGCTGAGGTTGGCTGGCACCAAGAATCGTGTGTTCAGGGGCCTGCTGAAACAGTATTTACTTTTAAAAAACCCCGCAAGTGGTGTACGTTAATTCTTGAACCACATAAAGTACGTTTTTTTATCGGCCGGCGCAAAAAAAATTGAGTATGTTCCTTGTTAAAGCACGCTCATGGTAATTAATTGCTCAAGCATTAATACTTATAATCGTCTGGATGTGTTGGTAAGCGTTCGCCCGTTTCTCTATCTACATAGACAATACGCTCGCGCACTGGTTGCTCATCACGAATTACTACTGTTTGCGGAGGTGCTTGTACGTACTGGGGCCGATTTGCGCTTGCTATGGCGCTACCAAGTATTGCGCCTCCAAAAAAGCCACCCGCAAAGGCGCCGCCCTTTCCTGCAAAAAGAACTGTTTGTGCAACGCAAAGCGTTATAACCACGATTAGCTTTTTCATACAATACTCCTTATTTTTTAACTATAGTATTTCACCTATGAGTATCGCAGAAAAATATATTAAAAATCAATAAATATTTTCTATTGTTAATTTTTAATATAATCGGCAAGTTTATTCATTTTGCCTGCTCCGAGTAATAAAACCAAGTCATCTTGGGTTTCTAAGTTAGAAACTCGTTCTTTGATAGAATCAAAATTAAGTGGCATATAATCTACCGTAAATGAGGGGTTTTGTGCTTTTAATTCAGCAACAAAGCGTTCGCTGGTAATACCAGGTATGGCAACTTCACTTGCCGGGTATATATCGGTGACCACTAAGTGATTAATGCCGCTATTCAGAAAGACATCGATAAAATCTTGCCACAACTGAGCGGTACGAGTATATCGGTGGGGTTGAAAAGCTACAATAAGATTATTTTTTGCTCGTTTACGTGCTACAAGGAGCGTATTGTAAATTTCGGTAGGGTGATGTCCATAATCATCAAAAATTTCTGCATTTTTAGCAGTAAGACCTTTAAAGCTAAAGCGGCGTTCTATGCCTTTAAATGTACCAAGCGCCTGCGCTATTGCGTCGAAAGAAACACCCAGTTCTAAGCAAATAGCAGTAGCTGCTAGGGCATTAAGGATGTTATGCCTCCCGGGCATAGGGATAGTAAGCGTTCCCAAGCTTCCTGTTTTGTCATGGACAACAGCTGCAGAATGTGTAGCGTCTAAGTGTACTTCTAGCGCATAGAGATCTGCATCTGCATCAAGGCCATATTTTATTGTTTTGATATGCGCTAATTGGGGTAATAATGACCGGATATGCGGATCATCATTACAGAGAATCGCTTTGCCATAAAAGGGAATATTGCTCAAGAAGTGGCAAAATGTATTTTTTATATCTTCGATATCCTTGTATACATCAAGATGCTCTAGATCAATATTCGTTACTACCGCTAGTGTGGGATATAGGCGTAACAAAGATCGATCACTTTCATCAGCTTCAGCGATCAAAAAATCACCTTTACCAAAGCGAGCATTCGTTGAAATATTTTTTAGATGTCCGCCAATAATCACGGTTGGATCTTTGTGTGTTTCGATAAGAATATGCGAAATCATTGATGTTGTTGTGGTTTTACCATGGGCGCCGGCAATAGCGATACTGTATTTAGTACGCATTAATTCTGCAAGCATGAGAGCACGAGGGATAGTAGGAATGTTGCGTTGCTGGGCCGCAATAATTTCGAGATTATCAGCTTTAAGTGCTGATGAATATACCAGAATATCAACACTGGTATCATGGCATTGGGGGGTATTATTGCCTGAGAAAATAGTGCAACCGAGTGCTTTTAAATTTTCAACGCTTTGTTGTTCAAGATCAGCATCGCAGCCGGAAATAGTATAGCCTTGATATTTTAAAATAGTGGCAATACCGCTCATACCAATGCCGCCAATTCCAACAAAATGAATATGTGCCTTTTTTGTATACATAGGGTGGATCTTCTCGTTTGGTAAAAGAGCGTAAATATTTTAATGGTATTGAGTTTACTGGTTTTTTACTTTTTTTAGAAGCTACTTAATGAAGAACGTATACGCGAATACAGGTAAAATCAGTAGTATTTTAAAAAAAAAGCGTAAAAAGCGGGGGCATTTAAGTTCCTGTGATTTACTTAAATCGCCATGTTATGCGACTTGCATTTGTAGATCTTCCCCCCAGTCCACTCTTTAACCAACATTGAACATCGGTACCGGGAATATGAGGACTGTTCGAAACTTTTCCGCTCCAAGATGTGTTACTTACTACAGCTACGCAGTGAGGATTATTGTAACATCGTTTAAAACAATTATCCAAATTCGTGCCGCCGATGCTTTCAATATCGTTCCCTGGATAATCTATCCCATTTTCATAACGAAGCTCCCTCATGGGTAGTGTTGGGTCATACGGATCAGGAAACGTAATTTTGCAGGGAATATAGGTAATTTTATTGTTGATTAAGGTAGGGCACATTCCTCCCTTTGTGGCTTGATTGGCATCAAACATAAAAATTTGTTGCGCAAGTACTATACTTGTGCCTAACATGCTCAGTATATATAAATATTTCATACAAATCTCCTTTTTAATTAATCCTAAGTATATAAAAAAATAATAAAGCAAATCAATAAAATAAATTTCAAATAATTTTATTGATTTGATATTAAAATTAATGATATATTCAAATTGAATTAATAAAATTTAAAAAAGGGAGTCATTATGCTTTCTATTAAAAGAAACGTTATTATTAGTATTATGTTGATAACTAGCTCTTTGTATGGACAAGGAAATGAATGGTGTGGGTATTGCCGCAGTGTCTTGGACGGTAGAATCTTACATAAATATAACCTAAAAGATTGGTTTTTAGAAGTGACAACCACTAATGAACGTGAGCGATTATGTAAAGAGCCGGGAAAAAATGGTGCCCCAGGAGTACTTTTTCCTGCGTATATACCCTGTTAAAAGAGGATTATTATGAAGATAATATTCATTATTACTATCACTATTCTGGTGGTAGGCAATATTCACTCATATAATGATTTGTATAGTAATCAAGGTGATCAATATTCCTGTGTTTGTAATGATGGATATCAAGAAACAGGTCGTCCTTATAGCTCTGCATTAACCCAATCTGATAAAACAATACTTGATTGGTGTCAAAATCATGTGTGTCAGAATCGTGGAGGTTCTAAGGCATCTTTTAGAGAAGGGCCAAGTTTTACAAATGCAGCAGAGCAAGAGACAGGATGTAGAGATGGTCAATTATTTGTAATACCTACGGTGCCTAATAAAATTTTTACGTATGAGCGTGATTTAAAGATGTTCCAGTGTTCACCTGATTATTCCAATGTAGATGGGGTATATTTTTACTATCCTGATTGGAGGACATGTCTTCTTACTCGTGCTCGTCTTAATGGTGTTGTATGCACAAAACCAGCGCCAGTTAAGGCTGGAGATGATGGTACTGATTTTGTATGGTAGTGATAATTTTAAAAAGGATCATACTATGATTATAAGAAAGATTATTTTCATGGCTCTTGTCATAGCGCCCATTATTTTTGCAGAAGAAACATTATATCAAGATTCTGATTTTTTTCAACCAGGTTGGTGTGGATTCTGTAAAATTACCGACAATGGTGTAAATAGAGGTGGCATAACGGTAGGAAATTATCGTGGAACAGAATGGAAAGTTGCTGTAGATAACTGCCAGGCAAAAGGCGGAACCTTATGGCCCGCCCTTTATTCTTGCGCACAGTGAGATTAGCCCGCACCTATTGTAGTAAGATCTACGCCATTAATGCGTATAATCTCTTTGCCCATGCTGATCGAGAACTCCGAATAATTGGCCAGATTTGGTACAGCTTTTTTTGTGACATCACGAACTAACGGTCTAAAATCACCTGGTGTTTGCGAGTAAGGATATACCACAAAGCGCAATCGTTCGATTGATGAGTAGGTAAGTGTAGCTGTATCATGCGTATGATCAAGTTCATCGTATGGATTAAGTACCGCGTATTGTATTCCTCGACTAGCGTATTCTTTGCCAAAGGTATTTGCAACATACGTTTTAAAAGCGGTAATGCCTTTGCCTACATTCATTAAAAAATCATTTTCATTAGGCATTGGAATATTATGACAATTATTCTTACAACCTGCTTTGTCTTCAGATTCAATAGCAAGAACTAATACTGCGCCAAAAATATAATCGGCGACATTTTTAAAAACATGCTGGGTAGATGAGTTAATAGGACCAGTTGGCCGTACTCTAACTACCTGGTAATCTCCTTGTCTAGGATCTTGATTGCCTACAGTGCCGATTGTAATAATAAAATCACGATTATTAAACATTTGAAGACCCATTTTATCTGATACCATTATTCCAGTAATAACGGTCTGTTTATCATGTTGGCCAATATCTTGTGGTTGGTAAAATATAGTTGCTAAAATAATATCAGCTGAATCAGCATCATAACTAGCACGTTGACCAGGAGGAATTACTACATAAGGAATGCCATTTGATTGAAGCTTTACCTTAAAGCCATCAATGGTCATAGCTTGATCAATGAGAATAGCTTTTGGATTTCCCACGTTTTTAGCAAATACTGTATAGTTAAGAATGACAGCAGTAGCTTGTGTAGCATTATAAAACGATTTAAAATTATTGACTCGCCCATGGCATGTACCACAGGGAGAATTACAACACACGTCTGTTCGCATTGTTTGCCCGGGCATACAGAGAGAACTACACCATCTGTGGCGTCCTATGGGATCGGCTGTCCACCCACATTCTTTTGCGCGTAATACGTTGTCACAATAGCAAAAAATTTGGTAATAAGGACCGCCTATTCCTGAGCAGGGTCCTTCCCACTGCGTGCATGGTATATGATTATTTGGATCAGGAGGGCAATTTGAATACAGCATTTTTCCCATTATTATTAAAAACACCGTGATTATCATTGTATGTTTCATATAAATCCCCTTTGTAAGTTAACAAGCTTTTCCCAAGAGTCAATTGTATCGAAACTCCTCTGTATTTAACAAGAGTTATCGATTTTTAAATACAACTATTGAAAAATGTTTAATTGATATGATATTATATAAATACAAATATGATTAAATGATAAATAGGTAAAAAAAGCAAGCTATTAAAAAATATTTATTAGTAGAATGTTAAAATAAGGTCATTTAAAAGAAGGAGAAAAATAATGACTAAATATATTATGGCTATTCTATTATTAACAAGCGTATCTGCTGCGTTTGCTAATGTAATTCTGGGTATTGCTAACACTACATGTGTAAATATTCAGGGCAATACTGTATCTGGGGATCAGTGTGTTTCTCATCAAACAATATCTCAAAGTCAGAGCGATGGGCTTGATAATTTGTAATAGAAGGAGTTTATTATGAAATGTATGAAATTATTTGGATTAATGATATTGGGTACTTCTTTAGTAGGTGCAAAAGTATTTCATCCACGTGATATACCTGAAAGTACTAATATTGATGCTGAAAAAGGTGCTTATATAAAACTACCTGAACCAGGTGAGAGAAAAGCATATATTTTCCACACAAAAGGAAATGAAACACATCACGTTATGATGGAATCTGATGCTAGTCCAACTAAAAATGATAAAACATTAGTTACTATTTATGCAAGAAATAAAGAGATGGGAAAACAGGGGGATCGGCAAGAATGGAATGATCTATTACAGGTCACCAATTTAACTGCTAGTGATCTTATTAATAAGCGCGTAGGAGAAGATGGATACATTGTTCTCTATTATAAAGATGGTATTTTTAAATTTAGTTTTCCGGGAGAAGAGACTGAAAATGAGGCGAGATTTAATAGTAAACCAAAGATAAAAGTAATGAGATTCTAATTTTTTGAATTGACAGAGGAAAAGAATTTTAAAAATTCTTTTCCTCTGCTTTATTAATGCGAACTTGATCTAATATTTTAAAAAAGAGTGTGTTTAAAAAACATGCTGGCGACTAGAAAATAGCCGCCAGTGTAGTTAAAGAAGTTCTTTGAGCTTCAACAATTTAGCTTGTAACGCTAAAATTTGTTGCGCAATATCGGGCGATAATTCATAGGTTACTTGTTTTGCTTCTATAAGGGGTGTTTCTTGTGACGCTTGTGATTCCATAGTAGTTACTTGAGAAGCAAGCATTGTTTTTGCTTTGTCAGCAGGTTTTTTGGTGCCGTTTTCTTTGAAATGTTTTTTTGCACCGGCAATAGTAAAGCCTTGGTCGTAGAGAAGGCTTTTAATGGTTTCAAATTTTTGTATATCTTTTTCTTGGTAAAAGCGTTGTCCGCCATCAGAGCGTTGGCCTTTAATGTTAAATTCTTTTTCCCAGAATCGAATAACAAAGCGTTCGAGCCCCAGATGTTCGGCCAGTTCGCCGATTCTAAAATTACGTTTTTTCATCTTCATGTTTTTTCTCCTTTTTTATGAAGTACTGCTTTATTAAGTGTTATACCTATAATTGTTTATAACTACAATAGTTTATGGTTCTGTTTAATTTTATATTTAAAAAATGGCTTAATCTGAGTTGTTTTTGTAGTTATTTTATGCCTAGCAGGGTGAAGGGCTTTCTGGTATACTAAGAGTTATTGTTTTTATATAGCTATGTTTGCGGAGAAGGTTTTATGAAATTTAAGGATTTATTGTTTCCTTTATCATTCGTGTTTTTAATAGTTGCCTGGGGGCTGAATTATTTCTTTGTAGCCAAAGAAGCGAAACCGGCAGATGTATTACAGTCCGGCCAAATGGTTCATGGTACACAAACTGCTGAGCATATGCTCAAACCTTTGCAACGCGATATTTTATTTGCTGAGGAATTTAAAAAGTCCTGCACTCCTACAATTATCGAAAAACCGCATGTTATTGCACAATTTTCAACATGTGGTGGCGGCCTTGATATGCTTGCTTCAAAGCGTATTATGAGTGGCACCGAGCGAATACTTACTTCATTATTTGAGCCAGAAGAACAACAACGCACGCGGCATGGATTTCTTGTAGCGCTTGATGAAGCGACGCCCTATTACTACGATTTTGTGAGAGAAGAAAATACTGATCAGGGTACGGTAGTTACGTATCGCGCCGAAACAAGTAAAGCTGTTATTACCAAGCAGTTTTTAGTACATAATAATACCTATCAAATAGATATGACATTGACCGTAGACCCTAAAAAGGGTGCGGTACAATCTCGTGTGTATTTGCCGGGACCTGTAATAGAAAAAGCGTTACAGCGTGACACGGTTATGGGTATTGTGCTGACTGATAAAAATAAAATTCAAAAAACCAAGCCAACAGATCTTGATACACCGCGCTGGGCATCGCCGGTGTTGTTTGGTATAGAAGATCGTTACTTTGTGCATGCATTAATAGCAGATCCAGCACATTTTGTACAACGTGCGTATTATGCAGCAGAAGGATCTGAATCATTAGTATCAATATTGGAAGGACCAGTGGTTACCGAAAAAACAACATGGATGATGTCCTTTTATTGTGGACCAAAAGAAGCACGTTCTTTTGCTGTCGTTGATTCTCGATTAGAAGAAACACTTGATTATGGATGGTTTTCTTATATCTGCAAGTTCTTTTTATATATTTTAAATTGGTTGTATAGTTACCTTAAAAACTATGGATGGGCTATTCTGGTATTAACCATAGTGCTTCGTCTTATTCTCGTGCCATTTACCTTAGGGACTGATAAAGCTGCGCGTAATGCTGCAGAACTTAAAAAGAAATTGGCCTATATCGAGCAAAAATATAAACATGATCGCGAAACATTTGAGCGCGAAAAAATGGCATTATACAGTAAACATGGTATGCCCGGTTTAGCAAGTTGTTTGCCATTGGTATTGCAAGTTCCTATATTTATCGCATTGCAGCGTTTGTTATCAAATGCTATAGATTTATATCAGGCGCCATTTTTATGGATTCCTGACTTATCAGCAAAAGATCCGTATTATATTTTCCCTGCATTATTCGCTATTTCGATGGTAATGCAAGCATTCTTATCGCCGGGTACCATTAGAGAACGTTTTGTTACTCTGTTCTTTGCGGTAGTGGTTTCAGCGTTTATTGCAAACTTTTCAGCAGGTGTTACCCTCTTTATGGCGGTAAGCATGTTATTGGGTGTTATACAAACTAAAGTGCAAAGAATGGTTGCGTAATAGCTAGAGACTGTTTTGGTGTTTTGGAGAGATATGATAGACAAGCTTTCATCTCTTGCGCAGCTGCTTAAGCAGCTGCAGCAAGTGCCATACGTAGCATCAAAAAATATTTATCGAGTTGCGCATTATTTTTTAGAAATGAATGACGAGCGATTACAGCAATTTTGTACTGCTCTACGGGATGCGCACAAAAAATTAGAAAAATGTGTATTGTGCTGGGCATGGAAAGAGCGGACCCAAGAGTGTATATTTTGTGGGTCGCCTGCTCGGGATAAAAAAATTATTTGCGTGGTAGAAACCTGGCATGATTTGTATGCAATCGAAAAAACAAGCGGCTACACCGGGGTATATCATGTATTGGGTGGCGTGATTTGTCCTTTGGAGGGTATCGGTCCTGAAGATTTAACTATTAATGCACTTGTTGCACGAGTTACGCAAAATCCGTGCGATGAAATAATTTTAGCTATGAATCAAACACCAGAAGGGGAAGCAACGTCAGCATTTATTGCACGTAAATTGCACGATAAGGGTGGTAAGGTTACTTGTTTGGCGCGTGGTATTCCCGTAGGCTCGTCGTTAGAATCTATGGACAGGTTAACGGTGTTTAAAGCATTGTCAGAGCGAAGATTATTTTAGTAAATTTGGGATGACACACAGCGAAGTCGTTTCGGTCTCTATACCGCTAAAAATGAAGGTCAATTATGCAACTATTTAAAGAGCGTCGCGAAAAGTTAATCACGCAAGTAAAGCAGGTGCATCCACAAGTAACTAAAGGAAGCATCTTTTTGTTTGCGGGTTTCGAAAATGAACGCTATCAATTTAGGCAAGAAAGTTCATTTTATTATTTTACGGGTATCGAAGAAGCAGGAGTAGTTCTTGCAATAGATTTATCGGGCAAAACTACCTTGTATATTCCACACTATGGAATAAAAAGAGAAAATTGGGTGCCTGACGCCGTAACATTAGCAAGCTTAAAGCAATGTTGTGTGGATGATATTAAGTATGCAGGAGCAGCAACAGCAGGGTATTCTTTTTCGCCATTATTTACCCAGCATGAATATTCTGTAGTGCTCGAAGATATGAAAAAGGCAGGTACCCTGTTTACGTTAAATTCAATTTCATCCAACGCAAATATCGAACAGAAACAACTACTTGCTCGATTACATAGTTTTGATTCTACGCTATCATTTATAGATATATCGTTGCTTGTTGGGCGTTTACGTCGCAAAAAATCTCGTCTAGAAATAGAAAAATTATATAAGGCGATTGAAGTAACCATGATCGCGCAGCATGGCGCAGCAGGTGCGATTGCTGATGGAAAACAAGAAGCGACGGTGCAAGCGGGTATAGAATACGTATTTAGAGAAGCGGGCGCGCGTGTTGCGTTTCCGTCTATTGTCGGTAGTGGTAAAAATAGTACCGTGTTGCATTACACTAAAAATAACGCAACTATGCGGGCAGGAGACTTAGTCGTTGTTGATATTGGTGCAGAAGTTGATTACTATTGCGCGGATCTTACGCGTACGTATCCGGTTTCGGGCGTATTTACTGAGCGCCAAAAGGAGCTGTATAAGGTAGTACTCGAAACTCAAGATTATGTTGCTACAAAAGCAAAGCCCGGTATGTGGTTAAAAAATCCTGATAAACCCCAAGAATCAGTGCATCATTTAGCAAAAGCATTTTTAGATAAGCAGGGATATGGTAACTATTTTCCTCATAGTATTGGTCACTATTTAGGTATGGATGTGCATGATGTGGGCTCGTACGAAGAGCCGTTAGAAGAAGGGGATGTGTTTACTATTGAGCCAGGTATTTATATTCCCCAAGAAGGTATTGGCATTCGTATAGAAGATGATTACTGGATGGTTAAAGATGGTGCTGAGTGCTTGAGTAACGAGCTCGTAAAAGATGTTAAATCTATTGAAGAGCTTGCGCAGTCATCGCTTGAAGATGATTATGAAGAAGAATAGGAAGATTTTAATTAATTAATAGAAAGGGCCCCCGGAGGGCCCTTTCTATTTAGAATCCAAAGAATCCGAATGGTGAATATACTGGAATTACTGGTACTGGTTGGTATACCACAGGCATAGGGCGATATGCTGGTCTGCCAACGGTAAACCCAAAGAATGGGTTACCAAATGAAAAGTTAAACCCAACATTGTGGCCGTGACCACGATATTTTTTTGCTTCTACTTGTGTTCCGAGTAATGCGAGTGCTAAAAATAATAATTTTGTTTTCATAATTCCTCCATTATTATATATTCTATTTGCAATTATATTTGAAATAAAAAGATTGTCAAGAGGATGAAAGGGATTATTTTCTTTTAGTCTGGTAGCTACGCATACAAAGCATACCGAGGCTTACGCTTAGCCCTATACCATAGGCGGCGAATAAGGCAAGGCCAGGGTTGGTTCTCAAGAGTCCTGTAGTAAGAAATGCGATCATAGTTCCTAAAACCACCGGGAAGGCATAATTCATTTGCGTTTGAACATGATCCATGTGGTAGCATCCCGCACTGGCGGAAGCCAGTACCATGGAGTCGGTGATGGGGGACATATGTCCGCCCGCTATGGCTCCGGCGATGATAGCCCCCAGGGACTGAGTTAAAAAGAAGGCAGATTCCGTATTTACTAAAGGAATTACCAAGGGCATCATAATGGTCATGGTGCCCCAGGCAGATCCGGTAGTTGCTGAAATAAATAAAGCTAAAATAAAGAATAAGACCGGCATCGCAACTGTTGCTATCGAGTGCGATAAAAGTCCACCCATAAGAGTGCCTAACGCAAGCTCGTTGTTAAGAAGCGACCCAAAGGTCCACGCTAAAAGTAGGACAATAAGTGAATTTTTCATGAGTATAAAGCCGGTATAAAAGAGAGGAGCTATCTTTTTAGCAGCTACTTTTTCTTGAATAATAAAAAACGGTATGCTGATGCACAAGCTCACTACACTTGCGTAAAATAAGGCTAAAAATGGATTTGTGTAGTGCAATGCGGTCATAAAGTCGCGCGTACCACCCATAATTTTTGAGCCCCCCAAGTATAAAATCATGCCAAACATCGTGAGTAAAAAACTGCCTAAGGGGATAATAAAATCAGCAAGTGAATTTTTTTTAGTAATGAGTGATTCGGTGCTTTGGGCTAAGGGTGTATTGCCGCCAAAGAGATTACCGGTGGTTTCTGCAGTTACTTCGTACCGATGCATTGCGCCAAAAGAAATACGAGTTTGTACAATAAAAAACGCGCTAATTAATAGAAAAATCGGATAAAACAATGCAGGGATAATTGACAGGTACAGGTTAAAAGGGTCTTGGATATGTGCAGCTTGGAATAGCCCCAAGATCATGGCAACCCAGCTACTTGCAGGTATAATAACACAGAGCGGTGCGCTCATGGAATCAATAAGAAACGCGAGTTTTGCTCGAGGAATCTTAAAGTGATCGGTTAAGGGCCGCATGATATTGCCGGTGGTTAGGTTATTTAAGTAATCATCGATAAAAAAGCCAAAAGATAAAAGTAACGAGGTGGTTTCTACTGCCTTTTTTGAGCGTAAGTGGGGTTTGAGAAGATTGGTGTAAGCATGGATACCGCCGGTATGGTTCATCAGCTCCACGAGTGTACCGAGCAGAATTAAAAAGCCAAAGAGGGCAAGATGATCTTTAGTAAGGGCTTCTTGGATAATTTTTTGGGCACTAAGTTGTAGCGCACCGAATACCGTACCTTGCGCTCCCAGGGCAGCGGTAAGGATACCGGTTACCAATGCCCAGCGCACGTTTTTGGTAACCAAGGACATGATAATAACTAAAATGGGGGGTATAATGGCAAGCCAGGCAGATAGCATAGCGCTCCTTAGTATGAACGACCGTCGATATAGTTCGACAAGCTCACTACGAACGGCCGCTCACCCTGAGCCTGTCGAATGGGTATGAGTGGCTTGAAAATAGATTCCGGTTGGGTTGACCAAGAGTGATCTTTTCTTTATTATAAGATAATAACCTCGTTTTTTTAAGTAGCAAAAATAAAAGTATTTCTCAAGGACTTACATAATGGATATGAATAAAACATATTTTCAAGCAAAAGAAGCGCGCGCGCCACGCTGGAGATTGATTGATGCAGAGGGCAAAATTGTAGGCCGTTTAGCTACTGAAATTGCAGATATTTTGCGTGGAAAAGATAAAGCTGCATACACCGCGCATACTGATACTGGTGACTACGTAGTAGTTATTAACGTTGAAAAAATTGTTTTCACGGGTAGTAAAATGGAAAACAAAGAATATCAATGGTATACTGGTTACATCGGTGGTCTAAAAACATTAACTGCTGAACAATTGCTAGAGCGTGATCCTGCTCGTATTTTAGAACATGCAGTTAAAGGCATGTTACCTAAAACTAAAATGGGACGTGCAGTTATCCAAAAATTAAAAGTATACGCAGGATCAGAGCATCCTCATTTGGCACAGCTCAATGAGCAAAAAGCTGCGTAATATTACTGCGTGATTTGAATTAATTAAGTAAAGATCCCGAGAGAAAATCTCGGGATCTTTTCCTGTCAAAGCTATCTGTCAGTGCGTAGTATTCTTTATAACCAAAAATTCTGAAGGAGATAAAAGAATGAAGAAATATGGTACTCTCAGTATAGGATTATTATTTTTTATAGGTGCGGCACCGTTGCCGTACACAGAAGCACATTGGGAGGCGTTATTACAGATGATGCACAAAAATAAAGAAAAAGCGCTTGCTATTGTAGAAGCAATAAAGTCAGGCAAGCAAGATGATGTTATATGTTCATGGCAGGCACCGGACGATTTAGATACGTTTTTAGATTCTATATTTTTCAACCAAATGGCACATGACCCACAAGGGTTAACGTATTATGGTCTATTTGAAAGTATTGGCATTTACGATCACAATGCCCATCTTAATGATATATCTCCTGCGGCACATAATCGCATTGTTGCACGTGCACGTAAGCATTTAGAAGATTTAAAAAAATATGAATACACTTCTTTAAATACGCAACAAAAAATTTCTTATAAATTTATGCACGGTGAGCTTGAGCATACGGTGGAAGGTGAACGCTTTTTATACCACCATTATCCAGTAAATCAAATGTTTGGTGTTTTATTTGATTTGAGCATTTTATTTACGCAAATGCACGCGCTTAAAACAGCTCGCGATGTTGAGCATTATTGCGCACGCTTAGAAAAAGTTCCGGTACAAATTGCGCAATTACAAGAACTACTTGAACATCAAAAGAGTAGTAATATTTTCCCTCCTCGGTTTGCGCTCGAAAAAGCGATACAAATAATAGAGCGATCCTTGCCTGCAAACACACAAGAGCATGCATTTTATACGTATAGTGCACCAATAGCGGGTGAGCGAGCAATACATATCGAAAAGCTATTACAAGAAAAAGTATATCCGGCGTATAAAGCACTGATTGCGTATTGCAAGGAATTATTAACAACTATTCAGACAAATCATGGGGTGTGGGCATTGCCTAATGGTGAAGAATATTACCGGTATGCACTCAAAAAACATACTACCACAGATCTTACTGCTGACGAAATTCACACGCTGGGACTTGACGAAGTGGCAAAAATTCAAAATGAAATGCGTGCAATACTTGCGCAAGAAGGTATTGTTGATGAAAAACGATCGATTATTGATATAGTGCGCGAATTGGGGCAAGACCCGCAGTTTTATTATCCAGAAACTGCGCAAGGCAAAGAGCAATGCTTGGAAGATTTTAGGGCAATTTTAGACCGTTGCCGAAGGGAGTTGCACCCCTTATTTGAAGTTAAACCCCAATCACCAGTAGTTATTAAAGCGATTCCTGATCACGAAGCAGAAGGCGCTCCCGGAGCATATTATTTTCCTTCAAGTTTTGATGGCGTGCGTCCGGGGATGTTCTTTGTTAATTTACGCAGTATGGCCGAAATGCCTCACTATAGAATGGAAACATTAGCTATTCACGAAGCTGAACCAGGACATCACTTCCAAATTGCTGTCCAACAAGAGACTAATTTGCCGTTAATAAGAAAATTGCCAAAATCTGAAGGATATAACGCATATATTGAGGGATGGGCATTGTATACAGAAAAGCTTGCGTATGAACATGATTTTTATTCGTCGGCGTGGAGCAAAATTGGGCATTTGCAAGATGAACTTATGCGTGCAGTACGCTTAGTGGTTGATACGGGTATACATCATAAGCGTTGGACGCGTGAGCAGGCGATTGAGTATATGGTGCGTGAGCTAGGCATGCATTACGATAGTGTTGTTACTGAAGTTGAGCGTTATTTTGTGTTACCCGGCCAAGCATGTTCGTATAAAGTTGGACAATTGAAATTGCTTGAATTACGTAAAAAAATGCGTGACGCGCTTGGTGACAAATTTGATATTCGCGAATTTCATAATGTCGTACTATTGCTTGGTGCAGCGCCATTAACGTTGCTCGAAGAAGTTATTGATGAGTATATTAAAACCAAAAAGATTTAAAAGAGAGCCCCTGAATTTCAGGGGCTCTCTTATTTTATACAATAACGCGTGCTGCATCAGGATTTGGATACCCAATATCACTTAAAAATGCTGATTGTGCTGACCCAATAGTTCCGTTATAGGGCGTTTGGTACCAATGCTGTGCTCCTCCACGCCAGCCGCACGTTTTTGGCAGCGCTCTACAGGGCTCACATGAGCGTTGAGGTATTCGAGCATTTATAAGATATGAAATGGTGAGTGCGATTGTTATAATTTTTTTCATAATTGCCCCTTTTAAAATTATTTATATCTGTAATTTTATTTTATCACAAACGCTACTACTAAAACAATTTTTAAATGATGTGTATAAAAATAAAGAGGAAGGGGCGCGTTTTTTTGTAAAATAAGAGCCTCTGGTTTAGAGGCCCTTATTTTTTATTTATTTGCCTAAAAATGGCGCGATAAATGAACGAATGTCTTTAACGCTTAAGTAAGCCATTAAGAGTATTACTAAAATCCAGCATGCGTAATGAATATACAAGCGTGTTTTATCTGGCAATGGACGACGAATGATTGCTTCAATGGTATAGAACAACGCTTGTCCGCCATCAAAAATGGGCAATGGGATAACATTTAAAACGGCCAGGTTAACCGAAATAAAGGCAAGTAATAAAAAGAATATAGCGACCCCTTTTTGGGCGCCATCAATAGTTTGTTTGATGATCATTAACGGTCCGCCAACACCGTTCATTGAGCGTTTTGTAAAGAGCCCTTTAAAAGATTGGAATACTGATTTTGCGAGTTTGTTGGTGGCGTCAATGCCTTCTAGAATCGCATCTTTTAGAGGTAATGCAGGAAGTTCTTTAAGTTCAAATTTTGCGCCGAGTGCCCCTTTTTCTACGCCACCTTTATCTTGCGCTGTTAGAGTTACCATAAGGTCTTTTTGTACGCCTTCTCGTTCAATGGTAAAAGCTATTGTTTGATGCGGGCGTTCTTCAATAAGATCAAGCATAATTTTGCCATTATTTACTTCAGTACCATCAACTGCAAGAATGATATCTTTTGCTTGTAAACCGGCTTGGGCTGCAGGTCCTTCTTCAATAACTGTATCAATAGTTGTAGTAGCATTTTTTGGGTACATGAGGGGTGTTTTTGGAATGCCTAACGCAAAAAGAATAATAAGTGTTACGTAGGCAAATAGCATATTGCATGCGATACCACCGCCCATAACAAGCATTTTTTGATAATAGGGTTTTACGGCAAAGGAATGGACATCTTTACTATGAGCATGTGCTTGATCACCTTGCCCTACTTCCTGTGCGCCTGCTATTTCAACATATCCACCACACGGGATTAATGAAAGGCTAAATTCGGTGTCTAAAATCTTTTTCTTAAAAAGGCGCGGCCCAAAGCCAATGGAAAATGTTGGTGTATGAATACCAAAAGCCTTGCAAAATATCCAATGACCAAATTCATGAAATCCAATAAGGAATCCTATCCCAAATAAACCGATGGTTAAGAAAACGATATGATGTAACGCAAATTGAATAATATCTAATAACAGCATTAAGAGTGCTCCTTTAGGGTTTTATCTTGTGTCATCCTGATGCTTCGATACACACTACGTGCACTCAGCACCAAAACTGACCGATCATCCTGAATGTTTTCACGCAGTGAAAAAGCATCGAAGGAGAAGGCCAGTTTCAGGATCTAATACAAATAAGGATACAGGACAGATTAATTTGCAGCAAGGGAGCTCTCGCCTGGGCTTAAAAAAGAACTCTCTATACTCTCGTATAGTGGTTGAAAAGCACACTTTAATTATTCATAATAGAAATTTAAAAATTGGTTCGCTTAAAAAATTACAAAAACTGGTGTTCGATGATAAATTTTTCTTTTCTTTCCACTTGAAAAAAATAAGAAAAAAGATAGAATGATAGTAACCATTTTTAGGTTTAGGACAGTTGTTTGGTAGCAAATTATTACTATTTACTCATTATATAACGCGTAAGCGTAGGGATTTTAGACGATGCCCACAATTAATCAACTTGCTCGTTTTGAGCGCAAAGCTTTTAAAGTAAAATCAAAAAGCCCGGCCTTGAAGGCGAATCCTCAGGCGCGTGGTGTTTGTGTCCGTGTATTTACTATGACGCCTAAAAAGCCTAACTCGGCATTGCGTAAGGTAGCTCGTGTGAAGCTATCAACAGGTGTTGAAATAACTGCCTATATCGGTGGTGAAGGGCATAACCTACAAGAACACTCTGTGGTTCTTGTTCGTGGCGGTAGAGTGCCGGATTTGCCTGGTGTCAAATACCACATCGTTCGTGGCGCTTTAGACACAGCAGGCGTTGATAAGAGAAGACAAGGTCGTTCGCTCTATGGCGCAAAACGTCCTAAAAGTTAAGTAGAGGAAGGTTTCAGGAATGGCAAGACGTAAGTCGGTCAATTTTGTTCGTGATATCGGCGTAGACGCTCGATATGGATCTGAAGTTGTTCAAAAGTTGATCAATGTTATTATGGAGCGCGGCAAAAAAAATATTGCTCGTGCAATTGTGTATGAGGCCTTTGATGTATTAAGCAAAAAAGTAAATGGCGATAACGAAAAAACGTTACGTCTTTTTTTGCGTGCTATGGAGCAAATTACTCCTACTATCGAAGTGCGTCCGCGCCGTGTTGGTGGTAGTGTGTATCAAATTCCTGCTGAAGTAAGTATTCGTCGTGGTCATTCGTTGGCTATGCGTTGGTTAATTTCATGCGCAGCTACACGCAATGATAAAACTATGGGACTGCGGTTGGCACATGAGTTGTTAGAGGCTCATGATGGCCGAGGTAATGCGGTGAAGAAGAAATTAGACGTGCATAAAATGGCAGAAGCTAATAGAGCTTTCTCTCATTATGCTTGGTAATAAAGGTTTATGATGAGTGTTCCTTTAGATAAGTATAGAAATATAGGTATTGCAGCGCATATTGATGCGGGTAAAACAACCGTTACTGAACGTATTCTTTTTTATACCGGTTCATCTCATAAGATTGGTGAAGTTCACGAAGGTGAAGCAACCACTGATTGGATGGAACAAGAAAGAGAACGCGGTATTACCATAACTGCAGCTGCTATTACTTCCATGTGGAAGGGATATCAAATTAATATTATTGATACCCCTGGTCACGTTGATTTTACCATCGAAGTGGGACGCTCATTGCGTGTTCTTGATGGTGTTGTAGCAGTTTTTTGTGGTGTGGGCGGTGTTCAGCCTCAGTCTGAAACAGTATGGCGTCAAGCAAATCGTTACAAAGTGCCGCGTATTATTTTTGTAAATAAGCTTGATCGTATTGGTGCTGATTACTTCAAAGTTATCAATGATGTTAACATGAAGTTGCATGCAAATGCTGTTGCTATGCAAATTCCTGTTGGTCACTCGGAAGAATTCGAAGCTATTATTGACGTATTAACCGGCAAGATGGCTCGTTTTGAAGGTGACAAGGGGACTGCGGTTACCTGGCATGACGTTCCTGCAGAATATGCTGGACAAGTTAAAGATTTACGCAATAAGATTGTTGAAAAAGTGTGCGATGTTGATGATGCACTTGCTGAGAAATTTTTGAACGAAGAAGAAATTACTTTGTCAGAAATTAAAGCAGCATTGCGTAAAGGTGTGATTGAAAGAACTATTACTCCTGCATTCTGTGGAACTGCTTTTAAAAATAAAGGCGTTCAGTTGATGCTCGATGCTGTTCTTGATTACTTACCATCTCCGTTAGATATCGAAGCAGTAGAGGGAATTGTTCCTCGTACCGAAAGAACTGAACCACGTTCTGCTGATCCAAATGGTCCATTTGCGGGATTGGTATTCAAAATTATGACCGATCCGTTTGTGGGTGTTTTGAGTTTTGTGCGTGTATATTCAGGTACGCTGAAGTCTGGATCATATATATATAACGCATCTAAAGATGTTAAAGAGCGTGTAAGTCGTTTGGTTAAATTGCATGCGAATAAACGTGAAGAGATTCAAGAGCTTCATGCTGGCGATATCGGTGCTATTGTGGGATTGAGGGAGGCGGTTACGGGAGACACGGTTTGTGATGAATCACATCCAATTTTATTGGAAAAAATCGATATCCCTGCTCCGGTTATTTCAACTTCTGTTGAACCGAAGTCTAAAGCAGATTACGAAAAAATGAGTGTGGGTTTACGAAAGCTAATGCAAGAAGATCCGTCATTCCAATTTACGTTTGATAAGGAAACAAATCAGACAGTAATTCGTGGAATGGGTGAGTTGCATCTCGAAATTATTGTTGATCGCTTAAAACGTGAGCACAAAGTAGATGTTACTCAAGGTCGTTTGCAAGTTGCTTTTAAAGAAACTATACAGAAAAAAGTTGAAGCGGAAGGTAAGTTCATTCGCCAATCTGGTGGTCGTGGTCAATATGGTCACGTCTGGATTACTTTTGAGCCGCTTGAGCGTGGTAAAGGATTTGAGTTTGTGAATGGTATCGTTGGTGGTACAATTCCTCGGGAATATATCCCTGGCATTCAAAAAGGGCTCGAAGAAGCGAAGAATAGTGGTATTCTGGGTGGCTATCCGGTAGTCGACTTTAAAGCAACGGTAACTGATGGTTCGTATCATGATGTTGATTCATCTGAGCTTGCGTTCCAAATTGCAGCATCGTTGGCTTTAAAAGAAGGTATGTCGAAAGCAGATGCATGTTTGCTTGAGCCGATTATGAAAGTTGAAGTGGAAACACCTGATGATTATTTAGGTGATGTCATGGGAGACTTAAGCTCACGTCGTGGTAGAATATTAGGCACTGAGGCTAAAGTAGGTAATCAGTTGATTACTGCAGAAGTCCCTCTTGCTGAGATGTTTGGTTATGCAACAACGTTGCGTTCTATGAGTAAAGGACGTGCGAGTTATTCTATGGAATTTGAATGCTATAGAGAAGTACCAAAACATTCGCAAGAGCAGATTTTAAGCGGCAATAAAGCTGCATAAGGTTAGGTTAGGTTATTTTTATTTAAATGTTGCCGGGAGATAACGATGGCAAAAGGTGTATTTGAACGTAGTAAACCCCATTTAAACGTGGGTACTATTGGACACGTTGATCATGGTAAGACAACGTTAACTGCTGCTATTACCAACGTATTAGCTGCAAAAGGTTTAGCTGAAGCGCAAAAGTTTGACCAAATTGATAAGGCGCCAGAAGAAAAAGCTCGTGGTATTACGATTGCTATTTCACACGTTGAGTATGAAACAGCAAACCGTCACTATGCGCATATCGACTGTCCTGGTCACGCTGACTATATTAAAAACATGATCACTGGTGCTGCTCAGATGGACGGTGCTATTTTAGTGGTATCTGCTGCGGATGGTGCTATGCCTCAAACTCGTGAGCATATCTTGCTTGCGAAAAACGTGGGCGTTCCAACGTTAGTTGTGTTCTTAAATAAAGTTGACATGGTTGATGATGTGGACATGGTTGACATGGTTGAAGAAGAAATTCGCGACATGTTAAGCAAATATGGTTTCGATGGAGCGAAAACTCCGGTTGTACGTGGTTCTGCTACTAAAGCATTGAGTGGTGACCAAAGTGAGTTAGGTGCTCCTGCAATCATGAAGTTAATGGAAGCATTGGATAGCTATATCCCAGCGCCAACTCGTGAAGTTGATAAACCATTCTTAATGGCTGTTGAAGGTGTATTCTCTATTTCTGGTCGTGGTACTGTAGCAACAGGTCGTATCGAACGTGGCCGTGTAAAAGTCGGTGACGAGGTAGACCTCATTGGCCTTGGTAAAAATGAAAAAACCACAGTTACCGGTATTGAGATGTTCCGTAAAACATTAAACGAAGGTGAAGCTGGCGATAACGTTGGTATTTTACTTCGTGGTACCAAAAAAGAAGATATTGAACGTGGTATGGTCTTAGCAAAACCTGGATCAGTTAAACCACATAAAAAATTCAAATGTCAGGTATACGTTCTTTCTAAAGATGAAGGTGGTCGTCATAGCCCATTCTTTAATGGATATCGTCCACAGTTCTATTTTAGAACGACAGACGTTACGGGTATCGTAACATTACCAGAAGGGCGTGAAATGGTAATGCCAGGGGATAACGTTATGTTAACCGCTGAGCTCATTACGCCAATTGCTATGGAAAAAGATGGACATTTTGCTATCCGTGAAGGTGGCAGAACTGTTGGATCTGGTGTTGTAACAGAAATTCTTGGCTAACAATAGGTTGGTGATGAAAAAGCAAAAAATTCGTTTGACGCTTAAGTCGTACGATCATCAGTTATTAGATAAAGCTGTTCGCCAGATTGTTTTGACGGTAAAAAGAACCGGGTCCCACGTTGTGGGGCCTGTGCCTCTTCCAAGCCGTAAACGCTGCTTTACAGTTTTAAGGTCGCCGCATATCGATAAGAAATCGCGCGAACAATTTGAATTAACAACACATCGGCGCATTCTTGATATTGTTGCGCCGTCAGATCAAACAATGGACGCATTGATGAAATTAAGTATTTCATCTGGCGTTGATGTTGAGATTAAGTAAGAAAGGTCATTCACATGGTCGATGGTCTTTGGGGTAAAAAAATCGGAATGACTCAGATTTTTTCAGATGATCATAAAATTGTACCAGTTACTGTTATTGACGTTGCAGATTGGTTTGTAACACAAGTTAAAACTAAAGCGCGTGATGGCTATGATGCAGTACAAATAGGCAGAGTTCGGGAACGTTATTCTGGCCAACCGTTTTCATCAGAATGGATTACTTCTGCAAAAAAACATTTTAGTGTTTTAAAAGAAGTTCGTTTTTCTGACGAAGTGGCATCTGTACAAGTGGGACAGGTGTTTGACATTGCTTCTTTATTTGATAAAGGAGCCGCTGTCGATGTTTTTGGTATAACAGTAGGACGTGGGTTCCAGGGTGGCGTTAAACGTCATGGTTTTAAAGGCGGACGCGCGAGTCACGGCGATAAATTAGGCCGCGGACCAGGATCTATTGGTTACATGAGAAGTAGAGGTAGAGTTATTAAAGGACAACGCATGGCAGGACATATGGGTGTTGAGCAGCGAGTCATGAAAAATCTTGAAATTATTCAAGTTGAACCTACAGCGAAAATTATGATTATCAAGGGATCTGTTCCTGGAAAATCAGGTTCGTTAGTATTTGTTCGGAAGTGCAGGTAACAATGGCTAAGCAAAATCAAAATTCTCAACAGAGCGCCGCGGTTATCGTTGGACCTCAGGATTTGGGATTAGTGTCTTCAGAAAGACGTGTTGTTTCTCCTGAGAGTTTTTCATGTGCAATACGTGCATTGATGCAAAATTGGCGTCAAGGCACTGTTGGGTGTAAAGATCGTGGTGAAGTGGCTTTTTCTAACAAAAAACCATGGAAGCAAAAAGGAACAGGTCGTGCTCGTGCTGGTTCTATGCGCTCCCCATTGTGGCGTAAAGGCGGTGTCATTTTTGGCCCACAACCACGAGTTCGTACATTAAAATTGAGCAAAAATGTTCGCGCTGGTGTTTTCCAAACGTTGTTATGGAAGCAGTTAGATAAAAACGCTATTGTTGCATTGAACTTTCAAATAGAAAATGACAAACCAAAAACAGCTTTAGCGTTTAATGCGTTGCGTGAAGCAGGGCTTTCAGACAAAAAAGTGGTGCTATTGGTGTCATCACATGACACTTTGGTGCATGCATCATTTTCTAATATTGCAAATGTTCGTATGATTTTATTTGATCAACCGAATGCATATATTCTTGCAGACGCAGATTATTGGGTCTATCTACAAAAAGATAGCGAATCATTTAAAGAAATGGTGAATGTATGGATTTAAGTATTTACGAAGTTATTAAAGGTCCTCGTATGACCACTAAAGCGTACTACTTGGATCAAACATTGAATCAATTAGTATTGGATGTGCATCCGCAAGCAAATAAACCTTTGATTGCACAAGCGCTTAAACAACTTTTTAATGTAGAAGTTGAAAAAATAAGTGTTTCAGTTTCAAAAGGTAAAAAGAAAAGATCCGGACGTTATTTTTTTGTTAGTAAAACAAGAAAAAAAGCTGTTGTAACACTCAAAGAGGGTTATTCGGTTGATATTACGGGTTGGAAAAATCCTCAAAAAGGTGTCTAATGGCGATTGTAACGAGAAAACCTAGAAATTCATCGCTTCGTTTCCAAACGTTTATTGATACAAGCGATTTAACAAAAAAAGAACCAGAACGCAGTCTTACGGTTGGCTTACGTAAAAAAGGCGGGAGAAATGCGTATGGTCGCATTACTGTTCGTCATAGAGGTGGTGGAGCCCAACGCTCTTATCGTATCATAGATTTTTTACGCGTTGACCGTGATATTCCTGGTAAAGTTGTTGCTATAGAATATGATCCAAATCGTTCAACACGTATTGGACTTGTTGTTTTTGCGAATGGTGCAAAGCGATACATTTTAATGCCTCAAACAGTAAAAGTTGGCGATGTTCTTATGGCAGGACAAGATGTCGAAGCTAAAGTGGGTAATTGCTTGCCGTTAGCAAGAATTCCTGTTGGTTTCTTTGTGCATAACATTGAAATTACTCCAGGATCTTCAGGCACCTTTGTACGCAGCGCAGGAACATCAGCACAGTTGATGGCTAAAACCGAAGAACACGCGACATTAAAAATGCCCTCTGGCGAAATTCGCATGGTTCTTTTAGGGTGCTGGGCAACAATTGGTGTATTAAGTAATCCTGATCATAAGAATATTAGCATAGGGAAGGCAGGTCGTACTCGTAACAAAGGCTTTAGGCCAAGTGTTCGTGGTATGGCTATGAACCCTATTGATCACCCCCATGGTGGTGGTGAGGGTCGTTCTAAATCTGGTTCACATCCTATGACTCCATGGGGCAAGGGATGTAAAGGAACAAGAACGAGAACCCGCAAGAATTCATTGATTATTAAAAGAAGAAAACCATAACGAGGTAAAGTATAATGGCTCGATCTGCCAAAAAAGGCCCTTTTGTTGACGACTCACTTTTAAAAAAAGTTGAGAAGGCAAAAACGTCTGGAAAGAGAGAGGTTATTAAGACGTGGTCGCGACGTAGCTTAGTAATTCCTGACTTTGTTGGGTTAAATATCGCGGTTCACGATGGAAGAAAGTTTGTCTCCGTATATATTACTGAAAATATGGTAGGACATTATCTTGGTGAATTTGCTCCAACGCGCACATTCAGACTGCATAGTGGCCAACGTAAATCAGGCGCGGCCGAAAAATAATGAATGAGGTTAATACATGAAATTTGTAGCAAAATCACGATATGTTTCTTACTCTCCGTATAAGTTGCGTCCGATTGCAGATGTAGTGCGTGGTAAAAGTGCAGCATATGCGTTGGGTTGGTTATCTACTTATCGTACACGGAGATCCCTACCTTTAATCAAGGTATTAGAATCAGCCGTTGCTAATGCGAAGCATTTAAGTAACATTGATCCACATGATCTTTCAGTTAAGGAAATTTGTGTAGATCAAGGTCCAATTCATCGGTATTTTAAACCCGGTGCTATGGGACGAGCAATGATTCAACGTAAACGGTCATGTCATATTAGTGTTATTTTAGAATCAAGCAAAGAGGCTTAAGTGGGAAATAAGGTTAACCCAAAAGGGTTTCGTTTAGGTGTATATCTCGGGTGGGATTCTTGTTGGTTCGCTCGTGATTCTTATGCGAAAAACTTTTTTGAAGATCACGAAATTAGAAAGTATGTTGAAAAAAAACTTTCTAATGCTGAAATATCACGTGTAGAAATAGAAAAAACGGGTAATAATGTACGCGTTATTATTCATGCTGCACGTCCTGGAGTGATTATTGGTAAAAAAGGCCAAGAAATTGATGCATTGCGTCGTGACTTAGCCCGTATTACCAAAAGAGCAACCGTTGACGTTTCGGTACAAGAAATTAAAGTACCCGAAATTGATTCAACAATTGTAGCTAAAAGCATCGCTGAACAGCTAGAAAAACGTGCAAGTTTTAAAAAAGTAATGAAAAAGGCAGCTTCATCTGCTATTAGAGCCGGTGCTAAAGGGGTTAAAATTCGCGTAGCAGGTCGTCTTGGCGGCGCTGAAATTGCTCGTGATGAGTGGATTCGTATTGGATCTACGCCTTTACATACATTGCGCGCTGATATAGACTATGGAGTAGCTGAGGCACATACAACCTATGGTATTATTGGTATCAAAGTTTGGATTTGTCGTGGCGATTATAAAATACAGTGAGATGAACCATGTTAATGCCTAAAAAAATAAAATACCGCAAGGTTCAACGAGGAACTCGTGTTGGTATCTCTAAAGGAGCACGTGATGTTGCTTTTGGTGAATACGGGTTGCAGGCAGTAGAGCCGGTTTGGCTTACTGCCGCGCAAATTGAAGCTATGCGTGTTACGATTTCTCGTAAGTTGAAAAAAGTAGGAAAGTTGTATTTACGTGTTTTCCCGGATAAACCTGTTTCCAAGAAGCCTGCTGAGACTCGTATGGGTAAAGGTAAAGGTAACGTTGAATTTTGGGTTGCTGTGGTAAAACGTGAACGCGTTATTTGTGAAGTGAGTGGACTTGATGAAGTGACTGCAAAAGAAGTTTTGCGTTCTGCTGCATATAAGTTGCCTATGAAGACAAAGATAGTTAAACGTAGCGTGAATAACGAGGCGGTGCAATCAGAATGAAAAATATACATAAGGAATTAAAACAAATGAACGCGCAAGAGCTTGTTTCAAAAGTTGAAGCATTGCGTCACGAACTTTTTTCATTACGTTTGAATGCTGTAACTACGCATGTTAAATCATTTTCTTCACAGCAAAAAGCGTTAAAAAAAGCGATTGCGTGCGGATTAACGTATTTACAAGAGAAAACGACGAAGAATATATGAATAAAATAGTTGAAAAAAAACAACGTACTCTAGTTGGTGAAGTTGTTTCGGATAAAATGGAAAAAACTATTGTAGTAAAGGTTGAGCGTACTTACGTTCATCCCCGCCTGCAAAAAGTTATGCGCTCTGTTAAGAAATACAAAGTACATGATGCTGATAAAGTTGCTAAACTAGGGGATTCTGTCGAGATTTACGAAGGTCGTCCTGTTTCGAAAACTAAGTATATGTACTTGGCGAAAGTTATAGGATAATACGATGTTACAAAAAGAGTCTCGGATCAACGTTGCCGATAATTCTGGTGCCAAGGAATTGCTCATTTTCCATCTTATTGGTAGTACCGGGAAAAAGCGTGCCACCATTGGTGATGTTGTTAAATGTGCCGTAAAAGAGGCTATTCCAGGTGGACAGGTTAAAAAAGGTGATATTGTTACTGCTATTATCGTACGCGTATGTAAAAAAATACGTCGTAGTGACGGCAGCTATATCGGTTTTGATGATAACGCAGGTGTTATCGTTAAAAGCATCGAAGATTTAACCCCAATTGGTACGCGTATTTTTGGCCCTGTTGCACGTGAAGTTCGTGCGCTTAGCCCAAAGATTCCATCAATGGCATTAGAAGTTTTATAGGGGTTGCGCATATGCATATTAAGAAAAATGATACTGTAGTTGTTTTGACTGGTAAAGACAAAGGCAAGCAGGGGTCTGTTATTGAGGTTTTACCTAAGGAAGGTAAAGTGAAGGTGCGTGGAATAGCGATTGTAACGCGCCATGTGAAAGCCCGTCGTCAAGGCGAAGCCTCGGCGATAAAAAAAGAAGAATCTTACATCGATGCGTCGAATGTAAAATCTCTTACGGGATCACATGAAAAGCTTCAGAAAACCAAGTCTAGCGATAAGGAATAGGGATTAAGCATGAGTAAAAATCAAAAAGCGGACTTTGAAGTTAAAAGAACGCGTCTTGAAGAATTATATTCTGCAACCTTGCGTCCTCAATTGCAGAAGACATTAAATCTTAAAAATACGATGGAAGTTCCACGTATTTCAAAGATTGTATTGAATGCAGGGGTTAAGGAAGCGGTTGCGGATAGTAAAGTGTTACAATTGGCTACCAATGTTTTGACTTCAATTTCGGGACAAATGCCATTGAAAACAAGTGCACGTAAATCTATTGCAGGTTTTAAAATTCGTGAAGGTATGCGTATTGGCGTTATGGTTACTCTACGCGGCAAACGTATGTACGAATTCCTTGATAAATTAATTAATCTTGCGCTTCCTCGTGTAAGAGATTTTCAAGGTGTTCCTGTAAAACTTGATAACCGTGGTAATTATAACTTGGGTATTAAAGAAAGCAGTATTTTCCCTGAAGCTGAAACAAGTGGCGCTCAGGATAAAGTATTCGGCTTTAATATAACTATCGTAACAACGGCGATAAATGATCAACATGGCTATGAATTGTTGAAAAGTTTTGGCATGCCGTTTAGAAAAAAATAAAGTGAGATAAAGCTATGGCTAGAAAAGCATTAATAGAAAAAGCACATAGAACGCCAAAATTTTCAGTTCGCAAAAGAAATCGATGCGAAATGTGTGGGCGTCCTCGTGGCTTTATGCGCTTTTTTCAAATGTGTAGATTATGTTTTCGCATCAATGCATTACGCGGCGTATTGCCTGGTGTTAAAAAGACAAGTTGGTAATAACGTATAAAGGGATTATAATGTCAAGAGACATGATAGGCGATTTTTTGACCATTATACGTAATGGTATTGCAAGATCAAAACCATTTGTAGTTGTTCAATATTCAAAAATGAATTATGCACTTGCGACTATTTTAAAAGATGAAGGTTTTTTGAGTCAAATCGCTGTTGAAGGTGATATCAAAAAAGAGATTAAAATCTTTTTAAAATATGTAGATGGTGAGTCTGCTATTCATGAAATCCAACGTGTAAGCAAGCCAAGTCGTCGTGTGTACAAAGGATTTAACTCTTTTGAACCGGTGATTGGTGGGTTAGGTCTTTCTCTAGTAACTACTAACTGTGGTCTAATGACTAACAAAGAGGCGCGTGAGCGCAAAGTTGGTGGTGAAGTAATTTGTACCGTGTGGTAGGAGGTTTTTGAAATGTCAAAAATTGGTAGAAAACCGATTGATATTAGCAACATTACCGTTGACGTTAAGGGATCAGAAATCCATTACAAAGGTAAAAAAGCTTCTGGGGTATACGTAATACCAGAAGAATTAACTATTGTTATTGAAGATAAAACACTACGTCTTGCAGTGATAGATAAAGATCAAGATTACAATTTGATTTGGGGAATGCATCGCGCATTGCTTGCTAATGAATTAATCGGTGCAGATAAAGGTTTTGAAAAACAAATCCGTATCGTCGGATTAGGTTTTAAAGCTACTGTATCTGGATCAAAAATGCAATTTTCTTTAGGGTATAGTCATAAAATTGACTATGAGTTGCCTCAAGAAGTAACGGTTGAAATTGATAAATCGGGGCAGCTTTTAACTTTTAAATCAAGTAATAAAGTGGTGCTTGGAGCTGTATGTAGTGATGTGCGTGCGTTAAGACCGCCAGAACCGTACAAGGGTACAGGGATTCAATATGTGGGCGAAGTTATCTTGCGCAAAGCAGGTAAAGCTAAATCAGCATAATGTATAGTGTTTTAAGTTGAAAAGGTAGATATCGTGTCATTAAAACGAAAAATTAATCAGCGAGTGCTTCGAAGAGCGATGCGTGTTCGCCAGCGATTTACTCATGGCAAATTGCGTGTATCAGTCTTTAGAAGTCTTACGCATATGTATGCGCAAGTGATTGATGATAATGCGCAAAAAACAGTGGTAAGCTGCTCATCTTTAGAATTGAAAGATATTAAAGGTGATAAAAAGGAAGTTGCTTTTACCGTTGGTAAAGAACTTGCAAAAAGAGCTTTGGCGCAAGGCATTTCGACAGCTGTTTTTGATCGTGGACCGTTTTTATTCCATGGCCGTGTTAAATCATTGGCAGATGGTTTAAAAGAAGGTGGATTGCAAATTTAATCCTGAATAAAGGTATGAGATAAAAAATGGTAGAAACTACAAGTAGAAATACAAAAAATAAAGATATGCAACAAGGTGCTGATTCAGGATTTGTTGATACGGTTGTGAGTGTTAATCGTGTAACCAAAGTAACAAAAGGCGGAAAAAGGTTTAGTTTTTCAGCATTTGTTGTTTCTGGCGACCAACAAGGCAAAGTGGGTCTGGGGCTTGGTAAAAGCCGCGAAGTGTCTTCAGCTATCGCAAAAGCGACTGCTCGCGCTCGTAAAAATATGATATCTGTATCACTTCGTGATACTACTATCCCTTATGATGTCGAAGGGTATCATGGCGCAACTCGTGTGGTCATTCGTTCTGCATATAAAGGAACAGGATTGATTGCTGGTGGCGATGTGCGCGCTGTTGCTAAAGCGTTAGGTATTAAAGATATCTTGGCGAAGGTAGTCGGGCCTTCACGCTGTGGTCAAAACGTGGTTAAAGCAACACTGAATGCGCTTGCAAAATGCCGTAGTATTAATCGCATGGCGCAGCTAAGAGGTAAAACAGTATCAGAAATTACAAAGGGCAGTCATGGTAGAGCTTCATAATTTAGTAAGCGCTGGTAAAGAAAGAAAACGTATTGGCCGTGGTGGCAGCAGAGGTGGTACTTCTGGGCGTGGGCACCAAGGGCAAGGATCCCGTTCTGGTGGCAGTGTAGGCGATTTATACGAAGGCGGTCAAATGCCTTTAGCGCGCCGTATTCCAAAGCGTGGATTTAACAATGCGGACTTTGCAACTCGCTATGAGATCATTAATTTAAAACGTCTTGAAGAACTTTTTGAAACAGGCGCAGAAATTACTCGTGATACGCTGATTGAAAAAGGGGCTATTAAAGGTAAACGTGGTCATTTATTGAAAATTCTTGGATCTGGTGTGTTGAGCAAGCGCTTTATTGTGCGTGCTGATGCTTTAAGTAAGCAAGCATCTGAAGCAATTACCAAACAAGGTGGGGAAGTACACATAATTAAAGAGAGGTAGTACGTGATTCTGTTTAAAAACTTTAAAAACGTTTTCTTTATCCCGGAGTTGATGAAGAAATTGTTATTTACCTTTGCTGTTTTAATAGTGTATCGCATTGGTGTGTTTATTCCGGTAATTGGTATTAACGTACCATTACTTGCTGAACATATGGGGCGACAAGAAGCATTGGGCGGTCTTTTACGATATTTGGACCTTTTTTCAGGTGGAGCGTTGCAGCAATGTACGCTTTTTGCACTTGGCATTGGGCCCTATATTACCGCATCTATTATGATGCAAATATTAAGTATGTCTGTACCAACGCTGGAAGCGCTTGCGAAGGAAGGTGAATATGGTCGTAAGGTTATTAATCAGTATACACGGTATTTATCATTCTTTTTAAGTATTGGATACGCTTTAGGGTATGCGACTTATTTAGAGCATGCTCAATTAGTGTTAAATCCTGGTTTGGGTTTTAAAATTATTTTTGTCATGTCATTAGTCGTGGGTTCGATGTTTGTTATGTGGTTAAGCGAACAAATATCACTTATGGGTATTGGTAATGGTAGTTCAATGATTCTTTTTGCAAGCATTGTAGCTCGTTTTCCGGACTATGTTATCCGTACTATTAATGCGGTGCAGATCGGGAATATGAGTTCCATTCTTGCCATGGCTATTTTATTGTTTTTCATAATTATTACGGCATGTATTGTATTCTTAGAAAAAGGTGATCGTAAGATTCCGGTGCAATATGCGCGACGTGTGGTGGGACAAAGAGTATATGGTGGTCAAACATCATATATCCCTTTTAAAATTAATACTGCAGGTGTCATGCCCGTTATTTTTGCTTCATCAGTTCTTAATATTCCGGTGTTTATTACGACGATGTTTGCAAGTCGCTGGGCATTTTTAAAAGTAGTACAAGATGCGTTGCAAATGGGTGGTTTTTTATACAATGTTCTCGAATTTGGGCTTATTGTATTCTTTACCTTCTTTTACACTGCGCTTGTATTTAATCCCGTTGAGCTTGCAGATAATATGAAGAAAAGTGGCGGTTTTATTCCCGGCATTCGTCCAGGGAAACAGACTTCTGACTATTTTGATTATATTTTAACGCGTATAGGTTTAGTAGGCGCTATTTATCTTGGTATACTCGCGTTATTGCCAAATATTGTGCACGCGGTGGTAGCGATGCCGTTTTTCTTACAAGGTACATCCCTATTAATTACGGTTGGTGTGGCGCTTGAACTATCTTCACAGATAGAAGCATACTTAATCGAACATAATTATGGGTCATTTTTAACAACCGGTAGAATGAAAAAGTAGGATTAGAGAAAAAATGACTGTTTTAGAAAATCAAAAGAAGATATTTATTTTTATAGGACCACCAGGTTCAGGTAAGGGTTCTTTGTCACGTATATGTGAGCAGCGGTTCGGTTGGATGCAGTTATCTACCGGTGATTTATGCCGGCAGCATATCGCTGAAGGTACAGAAATTGGAAAACAGATGGATTTTGCTATAAAATCTGGTAAACTTATTTCTGATAGTCTTATAGTGGAAATGGTTGGCAATTGGCTGTTAAAACGCCAAGAAGACAAGACTGCAGTGATTTTTGATGGATTTCCAAGGACAGTTCCCCAGGTTCATGCCTTACAAGAGCTCTTAAAAGAACGCGATATTTCAGCGCAATTGGTAGTTGTTCACATGGTGATCCCTGATGAAGTGGTGGAAACACGATTAAAATCACGCCTTGTATGTGGCAATAAAGATTGCCAAATGGTGTACTCATCGATTGATAAGAAGCTTGCTCCACGCAAAGAAATGGAATGTGATAAATGCTTTGCGGTATTAATTCGCCGTAGTGATGATCACGAAGATTCTATTAAAGAGCGTTTAGCGGTCTACTATAAACATAAAGAAGGACTTTTAGAGTTTTATAAAGCAAAAGGCCATGCAGTTGTGGATTTGCCAATGCATGGGCATGTAGAAGAGATTTTTGATATTTTTAAGAATATGATGGGCTTAAAACACGCATGATTATAATAAAAAATAGGCGTTCATTAGAATTTATGGCTGAAGCAGGTGCTTTATTGGCGCGTATGTTTCACGAAGTTCTTGGTGCTTATATTGTTCCAGGAGTTTCGACACTGGAAGTTGATGCAGTTATAGCACGCTATTTGAAAAAATATCAATTGGTTTCTCAAACAAAAGGATACTGCGGATATAAACATGTCAGCTGTATTTCTATTAATGATGAGATTGTTCACGGGGTTCCTTCCGCTGAAAAGAAAATTCAAGAAGGTGACTTGGTAAAAATTGATGTATGCGCAGCAATGCGTGGTTATTGTGCTGATATGGCACGCTGTTTCTTGGTAGGAGAAGTTCCTGCACCAGTGCAACAGCTTGTGTCTGTTGCTTATTCTTCATTGGATAAAGGCATCGAGCAAGTGGTTCCTGGGAAGCGACTTACTGATATTTCTGCTGCTATTCAAGCGGAGATTGATCAGTATGGTTTTGGTATTATTCGTGATTTTGCAGGTCATGGGATTGGACGCAGTATGCATGAAGATCCTGAGATTTTAAATTATGGTAAACCGGGCATGGGACCTGTAATTCGCGAAGGTATGGCATTTGCTATAGAGCCTATGATTACGCTTGGTGGGTATGAAAGATATATTACAGATGACGGGTGGACTGCTAAAACTGTCGATAAAAGTATAGCAGCGCATGTTGAGGATACGGTGATTGTAACGCAGCATGGCCCTCGTATAATAACAAGATTATCGTAATGAGAGTTGCATGAAAACGAAGCAAAAAGATGATGTAATACGCATTGACGGCATTGTTAAAGAAACATTGCCTAATGCTATGTTTCGCGTTGAAGTTGAAGGGGGGCATGTGGTTTTAGGGCATGTTTCTGGTAAGATGCGTATGAATTATATTCGAATTTTGCCGGGTGATAAAGTTGCACTTGAGCTTTCTCCTTACGATTTGACGCGAGGAAGAATTGTATTACGGTATAAAAATTAATGGTATGGCATTTATATAAAAGGTATATGCGATGAAAGTAAGAACATCTGTAAAAAAAATGTGTCGCGATTGTAGCGTTATTACGCGAGAAGGTGTGGTACGTATTATTTGCAAAAAAAATCCTCGGCATAAACAACGTCAAGGTTAATTAAGGGTTACTTATGGCAAGAATAGAAGGGGTAAATCTTCCCCGTGAAAAACGTATAGAGTATGCATTACCCTATGTACGTGGTATTGGTTTGAAAAGTTCTCGTGATATTTTAACAAAAGTAAACGTTAATTTTGATACACGAGTAAAAAATCTTACCGATGAAGAAATTGCAGCAATTCAAAAAGAAGTAAACACTCATTATGTAACTGAGGGTGATCTTCAAAAAGAAATTAAATTGAACATTAAACGTTTGCAAGATATTGGTTCATACCGAGGATTGCGTCATAAAAAATCGTTACCTTCACGTGGGCAAAGGACTAAAACGAATGCTCGTACACGTAAAGGGCCACGTAAAGCAGGTTCAGCAGTTGCTCTTAAACGTAAAGTAACGAAAAAATAAGTAATTAAGGGATATTATGTCGTATAAAAAGAAAGCAAAAAAAGTTAAACGTCATGTAGATGCTGCCATTGTGCACGTAAAATCTACGTTTAATAATACGCTTGTTGCAGTTACTACAATGACTGGTGACGTATTGCTCCGTGGTAGTTCCGGTAAACTGGGTTTTAAAGGTGCGCGAAAAGGTACGCCATTTGCAGCATCTCAAATCACTACTGGTCTTGCAAAAGATATGCAAATTCTTGGTATTAGAACACTTGAAGTTAACTTGCAAGGACCAGGCGCTGGTCGTGATTCTGTAGTGCGTGCATTACAGTCTTCTGGATTTAATATTTCTGTTCTTCGGGATGTAACGCCGTTACCTCATAATGGTACGCGTGCACCTAAGAAGCGTCGAGTATAAGGTATAATTTAATATAACTATAATGGATATTATGGAAAAAAGATCCCCTGTTTCAGCAGGTCGGCAAGATCGCTCAGCAAATGAACGTGGTGGTAACGAACGCTCAATGAAAAGAGCACGTAAAGTAACCGAATATGGTCGTCAGCTGCAAGAAAAACAAAAAGTTAAGGAAATGTACGGGCTTCGCGAAAAGCAGTTCGTAAGATTTTTTGGTATTGCAACCCGCAGCCAAGAAGCAACTGGTGAGACGCTCTTAAGTTTACTTGAGCGTCGTTTAGATAACGTTGTATTTCGCTTGAAATTTGCATCTACACGTGCACAAGCTCGTCAAATCGTTGTTCATGGCCATGTGTATGTGAATGGTAGCAAAGTTCATTCACCGTCGTACCTTATAAGCCTTAATGACGAAATCAGTTTTGCTCCACAAGTTGCGCAAAAAGCAGTTTTTTTAGAGCAAATCGTTGATAAAAGGCTTAACACAGGTGTAAAAGTTCCTGAATGGTTGGAGTTGGATAAAAAGGATCGCAAAGGTCGTGTATTGCGTTTCCCTATACGCGCCGATATTCAGGTGCCAATTGAAGAATACCTCATTGTTGAGTTGTATTCTAAATAATAGATATCACTGAAATTCAGGAGTTTCGATGTCAAAGAAGGAATATCAACCGCTTACGTTACCTCGTTTAAGTTGGAACAAGGATACGCTTACCCCACAATTTGGTGAGCTTGTAGCACAACCATTAGAACCGGGATTCGGCATAACGCTTGGTAACGCGTTGCGGCGTATTATTTTAGGAGGAGTAGAAGGTTCTGCTGTTACTGCTGTTATTATTAAGGGTGTTAACAATGAATTTTCCTCAGTACCGGGTGTTATTGAAGATACAATGCAAATTGTGCTGAACATTAAAGAAATTATCGTTGCGAATGCGACAGGTAAACCGGGGAAAATGCGATTGTCAGTATCTGGTGAAGCAACAGCGCGTGTTGGGGATATTCAGGCTGATGACCATTTGAAGCTTGTTAATACTGATCATGTTATTGCACATGTTGCAGCTGGTGGGCTTCTTGATATTGAATTTTTTGTTGAATCAGGAAGAGGATATCAACCGGCGCAATGGCCATTAGGTCAAGCATTGCAAGAAGATAATAAAATATATCTTGACGCTATGTTTTCCCCCGTTCGTAAGGTTACTTATGATGTTGAAAAAACACGTGTGGGACGCGATATTGATTATGATAAACTAATGTTATCTATTCATACCAATGGTACAGAAACTCCTGCTGATATTTTATATTATGCGGTTTCTGTTTTACGTACGCAGCTTGAACATTTCTTGGTTGCACCAGAGATTTCTTTTAACGAGATTTCTGTGGTTTCTACTGAAGAAAAGCATGAAAAAATAGATGAAAATAATGAATCTCACTTACATGGTATTCCAGTAGACCTCTTGCTCAAACCAATCGATGTATTGGAATTTTCAGTACGTGCGCATAATTGCTTAATTAATGCGGGCATTAAGCGCATTATCGATTTAGCAAATTTATCAGAAGATGATGTGTTAAAAATTAAGAATTTTGGCCGCAAATCTTTTGATGAAGTTAAAGAAGGTATGAAATCAGCAGGCCTTTCTTTTGGAATGGGTCTTTCAGAAGCTGATGTAAAAAAGATGATGCAATCGAAAGAAACAGACAATGAACCATCAAAACGGTAGAAAAAAACTAAATATGGATTCAGGGCACCGTAAAGCTTTGATCCGTAACCAAACAATTTTGTTAATTGAAACAGGTTCTTTAACAACAACAAAAGCACGGGCTAAAGTAGTACGTAGTTTTGCGGAAAAATTGGTTACATTGGCACGTCGTGGTAACGATTTTAATACCCGTCGCGCAGCAAAAGCATTGTTGCCATATAAAGAAGAAGCGTTAACTAAATTGTTTACTGAAATTGCTCCACGGTATGTACAGCGTCCAGGCGGATACACCCGTATTATTCCTTTAGGGAAACGCGTGAGTGATACTGCTGAGATCGCTAAACTGGAATGGGTGATTTAATCTTGTATTCACGGGTCACCCTGATCGAGCATGTAATGAGAGTTGAAGGGCAGTACTATGATTGAACAGGCTGTTCAAGCGGTACTTACTGAGCTTAAACCGTATATCGATCAGCATGGCGGCGCAATAGAATTTGTGTCGTACATTACTGGTGTTGTTACGGTAAAACTGCACGGTGCATGTGTTGGTTGTCCTATGTCGTACTATACGCTTAAATTGGGTATAGAAGAACGGATTAAACAGCGGGTTCCTGAAGTTACAGAAGTTATTGCAATAGAATAAAAAAAGAAGACTCTTTAAAAAGGGTCTTCTTTTTTTATTCTAAGGATGTGTTGGAATTGTGCTTTATGTCGATATATGCGCTTGTATTGTTATCTACGAATATATTGTTAGCAACGGGCTATACTGAGAAGAGTTATACGCAAGAAGAACGGTAAGTTATTATCGCATTATATGATGCGGGCGTATTTCGCTTTGATACAGAAGTATTGAATTGTCCCTTGGCATGGCCTTATTATATTGATTTTTGGCATATAATATCCTGTCCTAAGTTGTTTAATCGAGTTGTTAAATTACTGTCTCAAAAATTGGATAAGGTAAGCTACGACGTTATTTGTGGTGTACCCTACGCAGCACTTGCCTTAGTTGCTGATATTGCATATATTCGAGAATCACCATTAATCATGCGGCGAGACAAGCGGAAAGAACATGGAACAGGTAAAAAAATAGAAGGTATTATTAAATACGGTATGCGCACTATTGTTATTGAAGATGTAGTTACTACGGCCACTAGTTTATTCGAAACTATTCAAGATCTTGAAAATGAGCATTTAATAGTTAAGGATTGTGTTGTGCTTTTTGATAGACAACAAGGAGGCGTAGAGTTTGCAGAAAACAAAGGCTATTGTATGCACATTTTGTTTTCCATTACTGATTTTATGCGTGTGCTAGTAGAAGAGGGTAAAATTGATCCGATTTTTGCAGATACAATACTTGAATGGACTAAAGAACATCAAGTTGCCGGCGTTAACTGGAAAATTAACTAAAGAAAACAAAGGGTGCTTACTGAGGGGTGAGCACCCTTTAAATTATTCAAAATAGGGGCCTTTTTGCAAACCAAAGTCTTTGTTCCCTATTTGTATTTTTATAGAGAGGTAAAGTAGGCTATCTATTGCATACGCAGTGGTAGCCGGTTGCCTTGGTACCGTCTATTGAGGTATATTTTTCGTGTTTGCATTGTCCCTTTTTACCTTCGTTAAAACAGGTACATATTTGCCCGGTACTTGAGCAGTTATCTATATTGTGGTCAGCCCCGTACGAGGTTGCGAAGCCGGTTACAAGAAGTAAATAATATAATTTCATAATAGGTCCCTTTCTTATAATAGTTATTTTCTCTTGTAGTATAGCTAATGAGGCTTTATACAAGCAATAATTACTCTTTTTTGAATATCTCTTGTCTTGCAGAGCGCTATTGATTATGGTCAGAGAGATAGCACAATTTGTTAAAAAGGGGAGTAATATGAAAGTTGCGCGACAAAATACCTATATTACCTTATGGGTACAAGTCTGTTTTTATATTATTAGTAGCGTAATTTTTGGATTATTTATTTACCGGGGAAGCGCCGTTTTTATTGTACATGATGCAGACCCTGCGTGTGTGCCACAAAAAATTGTGGCAGAGCGAACCAAAGATAAAATACATGCTATTTCGATGGGATTATTTATTCGTAACTTTGTTCAATTTGATATTGTGCATAATACGATTGTTTTTGATGGGTTAATAACAGCAGTTTTTGATAAAAACAGAGTGCCGCTTGATACGGTAAGTAAATTTACTGTTGAATCAGGGGATATTACGCGTAAATCAGATCCTGTGGTAAAAACAAATGGCTCTCTAGTTACCGCTTTATGGGATGTGCGTATTTCATTAACCCCCAATTTTAATTTTAAGGGGTATCCATTAGATAGTCATAGATTAGATATTATTTTATCAAATTATGCCGTCGAACCATCGGTAATTGCACTCGAAAGCTCTGATACTAATTTTACGATGGACCAGCATATTAATATACCAGGTTGGAATTTTATTGATAAAAAGGTATGTAATGGATATGCCTATGATCTTATCCATTTAGATGATAAACATGAAGGCAATTATTTCCCCCGTGTTATATTTTCTATTGATTGTAAACGACATGACATTAACCATTTGCTTGCTGTTTTATTACCCATGATTGGGTTGTTTTTTTTATCAATGCTCGTGTTTTCGTATAGCGTGCAAGATTTTATGGACTCGTATATGACGCTTGCGATGGCTATGCTTGCGTATCGGTTTGTTATACAAGCGACAGCGCCTGATACCAGTTATTTTATGCTTTCTGATTATTTGTTTTTACTCTTTTTAGCGCTGATATTTTTCACTTTTTTTATTAATATTTTAGTAGAATATCGATCATCACGCCTGAAGCTGGGTACATTAGCAGCATTTCATATCCTATTACTAGCATGTTTTGTATATGCGCTTTATATTGTTATGGGAAAGGTCTAACAGACGATATTTGCGCAATTAAGGAGATGCGGTGAAAATAATGGTAGTGCTCAGTTGGTTATATGCGTGGTGTGCGTTTTATCCAGCTTTTTCTATACAGCGTGTCGTGTCTATACTTAATGAGAATCATGGCCGACGCTACTCTCGTGTACAGCGAGCACGTTGTGCTCGTATATTACAAGGTTATGCGCGTGACTTAAAAAATATTCCCGGTGCGCGCAAAATAATAGAAACATTACAAAATATGTATAAAAGCGGTGACATTGAAAATATGCAAGGTCATTTATTTGAACTTGAAGTCGCGGCGTGGTTACAGAGCATCGGCACATCTATTTACGCCTTAAGTGAACATATTGGTGATTATAGATGTGAATTTGATATTCTTACCCCTACTCGCCTTATTGAATGTAAAAATGTTAATATGAGGCATAGTAGCCGTTTGCATGACCAAATATTGCGACAGAAAGCTATTGCCGATGGATTGAAAAAGAAATATGTCGTATATTTTAAAAAGCCTATTTCAGTCGGATTACAACAATGGTTTCGCGATCATTCAATAGCATATCGTATTTTTAAGGCACCCGCGTAAAAACTAGCAATTATAATTGTTTATATCTATAAAGAATAACATATGAAAAAAGTATTATGTGCGTTTTGCTTGGTAAGTGGTTTGGCTGCAGCTATGACTCGCAAAGAAGCAGCTCCTGTACTGCCAGTACTTGATGATCCTGTAACAGAGCTACAACTACAAGAATTAGTTCAGGAAGTAAAAGCTGAAGTAGGTGCTCCTGCACAAGAACAAACAGCACAAGTTGCAGCACCAGCTACAACTGAAGCAACACAACAATAATGTTGTTGCATTGATTTATATATGGCCAGCCTGGGTTTTGCTCAGGTTGGCCATTTTGACAATATAGATAATTGCGTTACCCTTAAAAATAATACGTAATTATGGTTTTGGAGGGTTCTTTGTATGAAATATATATGGCTACTCGGAGTTATTGTATATACCTCTTTGCGGGGCGATTTTGATGCACTTCTTAATAAAAATTATCAAATAGCACCTATAGTGGTGATTGGTGGCGGGCCAGCAGGGCTTGCCGCAGCATTGTATGCAGCGAATGATCGTGTACATACAGTACTGTTTACGGGCCCACAAATTGGGGGGCAACTTGCTTCAGCAGGAGAAGTTGAAAATATGCCCAGTGTCCCTAAAAAATGGGGCTTAAAGATTATCGAAGAATTAGAGCAACAAGCAAAACAGGCAGGTGCCCATATAGTCTATGATTCAGTTACAGCCGTAATGTCAGAAGAGAATTATTATCGTATTACTACCGAAAGTGGTGCGATCATATACGCGTATGCAGTAATTATTGCTACCGGTGGCCATGCACGCACTTTGGGTCTATCAAGTGAGCAAACATACTGGAGTAATGGGGTTTCAACGTGCGCACTTTGTGATAGGGCGTTCTTTGAGCAAAAAGATGTTGCGGTTATTGGTGGCGGTGATGCAGCGGTAGAAGAAGCGATGCAATTAGCACCTTATGCAAAAACAGTAACGATTTTTGTGCGCGGTGCAAGCATGCGAGCAGCGCCACGTAATAAAGAAAAACTCAAAGACTATAGTAATATTAGTGTTTGCTACTTAAGACGCGTTGTAGAAGTACTCGGTGATGGGATAAAAATGACCGGTTTATTACTCGAAAATACGAAAACTGGTGAACAGAATTCGATAGCTATGGACGGCATGTTTTTAGCAATTGGGCACGAGCCAAATAATGGGCTGGTAAAAGATCTGGTGGCCTTGGACCAAGAGGGGTATATTGTAATGCCCGATAGAACGCAGCGCACAACACGCGCAGGTATTTTTGCTGCAGGCGACAATGCAGATAAACGCTACCGGCAAGCCATTGTTGCTGAAGGACAGGGGAGCATGGCAGCTATGGACGCTATGAAGTATTTGCGCGACATTGGGTTTACTGAACGGATAGCTCATTTGCTGGCTCCGCACTATTATCGAGTAGATTAACCTGTGGATGTACTACCTTTATATGTTTATTTAAATGCTCTTTTTGTCCAAAAGTGCGCCCACAATGTTCGCATTTAAAAGGCTTTTGTTTTTCATGTACTGTCTTTATATGTCTATTTAAATTTCCTTTTTTTTTAAAAGCCTTACCGCATGTAGCACAGACATGCGATGTAGTACTGTTCGGTACTTCTAAATATAGAGGCGTTAAAGGAGGTGCTTGATATTCACTTTCAGGATTTGGCATTAAGTGCTCGTATCCGGTAAATTCCTTATATTCTTCCGCAGAACCTGCTTCAGATGGATTATTAGGTCTTAAAAGCTTTGGATCAATGTATTTGATTTCACCTGTAGTCTCATCGCGGGGATGCTTCATACAAAATAATATCGATGGCAATAATAGAACAATTAAAAGTAACTTTTTCATTCGCATTTTCTTTGTTAGAATTTTTTATCTTAATTTTAGTAATGAGAAGGAATATGAGTCAAGATTTGGCAGATTTAACTCATTAATGCTCGTATTCTGTTCTAATGGAGTTATAGAATTGCTTATTTGCTTGATTTGAAAAAATAAAAATTTAGGAACCATCACTAATCTTGCTCAATAATAGTAATTGAGCTGCCATGAGGACCTTTATTGACCACAAAGTGTGTAGGGAATTGGTCTTTCATACTCGGCAAGTGCGAAACAATAATTATTTTGGCGAAATCTTCTTGTATTTTATACAGTGCATCCATAATATGCGAAAGCCCTTCTTCGTCCTGTGAGCCAAACCCTTCATCAATAATCAGGCTTTGTAGCGATGTTCCGGATCTACGGGCAAGTAATTTGGAAAGTGCTATACGCAAAGCAAAATCAATTCTAAATGCTTCACCGCCCGAAAACAGCTCATAGGGCCTGATGCCCATAGCATCAGATATTTTAATATCGAGTGTTTCTTTAGCGCCGCCACTTTTTAAATCACGTAACGATTCTAGCGAAAGATGCGCTTGATTATCCGTTAATTTCGACAGTAAATAATTTGCTTCGCTTTCTATTTCGGGCAACGCATTTTCGATAAGCAATGCTTGGATACCATCTTTGCTGAGTGCATGTTCGACGGCTTGGTATTCATATAACAGAATATCAACATCAGAAAGTTTTTTTTGCTGTTCTTTAAACTCGTTATTTTTTTGCGTTAAAGTGTGCAATTGCTGCTCAAGTGATCCTTGTTTGACTAATAATTCTTCCTTGTTTTTCAGCAATTCTAGCATAGTTTTTTTAAGGGTAACGAGTGCTTCTTCAAGTTCAATTTTTTGCGCATCGCATGTTGCATATGCTGCTAGCTTTTCTTCCACTTGTGTCTGACTTGCGTGCAGTTCTTTAATTTCTTTACGTATTGCGCTTACCGTTTCTTTGCGCTGTTGTTGCAACGCACTTTCTTTATGCAATGCAATAAGGGCGTCGCGCTCTACCCGCAGCGCTTCTCTTTTTTGATTAAGAGTTATTCGCTGCTGAACAAGCATTGGTATTTCTTGTATGCGCAATTCATAACCTGCCATGGTAGCACGAACTGCTGCAAGTGCAGAGTCTTCGGTGAGGGTTTTAAGGTAGTCAGTTTCGCTCGTGTTCAGGGCCAGTTCTTGGGTTTTTAAAAGAACGCTTTCACTTTCTATTGCTCCCAGTGTTTTTGCATACTCATGCTCTTTAATGCGTAATTGCGTGTCAAGAGTAGTGTGTTCTTCTATTAACCGTACGCGCTGTGTCACCTGTGCTGTATAGTGTTCAAACTGCCTTTTTAATGTTTCTGCATGCGCGTGATCAGCAATTAATTGCTCTTTAAGCGTTTTTATAACGCGGGTCAAACGCGTGAGCTGATGATTGATAAAGTGCTCGCGATCTACAAATTTGGTGTGCAAAAACTTTTTACGCGATGTGGATAAATTTTGTTCGCATAAGGGGCAGCACGGGTTAGTGCTATCATTTGTTAACGATTTTTTGGTGCCTGTATCTTTTAATTCTGTTTTTAATGTGTTACCCATCGCGATAAATTTATGGTAAAACGCTTTTTTGCGCTCAAAAGTTTTGTCATGTGCCGCAATCGCTACACTCATCTTTTGATGCTCTGTATGCACGTTGGTAAGCTGGGTTTGTTCGTGGTTATTTTTGGCGAGTTGTTCCCGAATAGTTGTTAATTCTTTTTCTTGTTGCGCACGGGTGGTTTTTAGTCCATGAATGCATACTTCATGAATGTGGCAGGCTTGTTGTAATAATTGTTTTTTTTGAACGTGCTCAGCATGAATATCATTTGTTATTTTTTGTTCTTGTTCTTTACATGCAAAAAGCTGTTCTTTAAGCGCAAGAAGCTCAGTATAGTTATTTTCTATACGTGCATATTCTTCTTCGAGTAACCGTTCTTCGTCGTGGAGCGTCGTTGTTTGCGCACGTAATTGCTGTGCGTGAACAGCACGCCATTGCGTAGCTGTAGTGGTAAACGCAGTAATAAGAGCTGCTTGTTTTTCGAGTAATTGGGTATAGTGCTCGCGCAGCATAATGCCCGTTGCCTGCATCTCGAGTATTTTTTTTAGCGTTATTTCTAACGCCTCTTTACGCGTAGTAAGTATAGATTCTTCTTCATGTATTTTTTGTAATGCGTGCTGCGTAAGTATTGATTGTTCTTCGATAGTTGTGTGTGTCGCCAGCTCTTCGCGCAACTTTTCGTGTATTTTAGTAAAATGTTCTTTGTCTTGGGCAATAGCGCGTATTTTTTCTAACGCGCGTTTACGTACTTTTTCGTAATGGGTTAGTCCTAAAATAGTGAGTAAAATTTCTTTACGTTCTTTTGCTGATTTTTTACTAAATTCATTTGATTGACCTTGGCGCAAAAAAACAGAGTTAATAAACGATTCATAATTTAAACCTATAGCGCTATCAATTTTATTTTGTGTTTCGCGTATCGTTTTATCAGTTAATGGTCTAAAAAAATGAGTTTCAGGATCAACAACGCCAAAATCGAGATGCGTATAGGCTTTACCTGCGGTATAACTAAACTCGCGCCGCACTCGATACGTTTGCCCCTTGCTTTTAAAATCGAGCGAAACAGCCATACTCGTTTGGCCAAGGCGTAATAAACCTTCATCGGCTTTTGCAGTACCACCCGTTTTGCGCGCATTACCCCACAATCCCCAAGTAATAGCATCGAGCAATGCTGATTTACCATGTCCGTTTTTGCCCGAAAGGCAAATAAGGTGATACGGCTCAAAATTAATCGTTTGCGTTTGAGGGCCGTAACTGAGAAAATTTTTGATGGTTAATCGTAATGGAATCATGAATGTCAGTATATCGTACGTCTTTTGATTCTACAAGGCGTAATTGCAAAGCGGCGTATTACTAACTCATCGGATAGTGCGAGCCTATACTCTCTAAATTGCTGCATTCTTTGATATGCTCAGTATCCATGTTTTTAATGATTTTTGTAACAGATCGCTCGATATTTTTTTGCCATTACTGCAGGTCAAAAAATAAGGTAATAAAAAGTTTACTCAGGGGGCTATAATCGATATAGTATAATTATCGAAAGCACTTTATTTAAGGGGATAATATGAAAAGAGCATTTTTATTTTTTGGACTTCTAATAGCTCTATCGTTGCAAGGTATGCGACGTGATGCAGAACAAAATGTATCATCGCGCCAAAATCGAACGCGTAGGGATTGGATAAATACTATTCCTCCTTATGTAGGGCCACTGGGGGCTATTGGGCACCTTGGGTATGGTTTAATAAAGTTATGGTCAAGCCAACGATAATCACCACAGTTTTCATGTGTATAAATTAGGTAGGCATTATGTATTGCCTATTCTTTGCCCTATGTGGGTGGTATGCAGTTTACGCAGATTTTTTACCTGCAGTACTTACATATGCATAGAGTATATTAAGATACTTGTCCTTTAAGTCTTGTGAAATAAATGACGAAATAATTGAGTTGTACGCACATTGGATCATGATAGGATTTGGTAGTTGTAATGCTTCTTGTGTTTTTATATAGGTGTCACCAATATAACCATGGAAGTATGCAGGATCATCTGAGTGGAGCGAAACATTAAGCCCAGCAGCGAGCATGCGCTTTGCCGGGTGATGAGCAAGTGAACGTACTGTTTTAAGAGCAATATTAGCAAGCGGGCACACCGTTAAGGGTATTTGGTGTTTTTTTAAATATGCTACGAGGTTTGGATCATCCAGGCATTGTATGCCGTGGTCAATACGTTCTACTTGTAAGAGCTCGAGCGCTTGCCATATGTAATCGGATCCTGCTTCTTCACCCGCATGTGCTGTAAGGTGATATCCATATTCTTTTGCCTTTTTAAACAATCGGACAAACTTTGATGGTGGATTATTACTTTCGTCAGATGCTAATCCAATAGCCGTAATATATTCTTTGTATTCGAGTGATGCTTCTAAAAAAGAGAGTGCTTCTTCTTCGGACCTATCTCGCAAAAAGGTAAGAATAAATTGTACGGATATGGGATGTATTTTTTGTATATCGCGTGCTGCATTGTTCATACCATTAAGAATAGTGGCAAAAGGAATATTGCGCTCTGTATAGGTTTGCACTTCAAATGCTATTTCGGTATGTACAACCCCTTGTGCGATTGCTTTTTCGAGATATTCTGTGGTCAGCACATAAAAATCATGTTCGGTTTGCAATACATGAGAGAGGGTATGGTACAACTTTAAAAACAAAGATAAGCCCGTAAATTGATAATGATTTTTTAAAGCTTTTATTGAGGTAAATGGCAAGGAAATATTATTTTTTTTTGCCAGTATAAAGGCTAATTCGGGCTCTAGAGTGCCTTCTAAGTGTACGTGTAGTTCGGCTTTTGGTAAGGTATATATAAAATTATTCATAGTGTGGAGTATATCAGAATTGTTTTTTTAAAGGGAAGGGTTCGATGAAGTTTTGTTTAAAAATAATAGGTTGTGTATTAGTTAGCAGTATGCTACGTGCAGAACTGCAGCTATCTGCACAATTACAAGACATACAGGATAATGTAGCACATATAAACAATGTGTTGCAAAAGGATTATTTGGCGCAAATACGGCATGAGGGTGTGCAAGAGGATATGAATGCAAAATTATTGGCAGAAAAACGGGTGCAGCTTGAGTTAAGCCGCTTACAGTTATTGCTCATACATATGGGAGTTGCTTGGCTTGCTCATTCGTGCATATCAGAAAAAGCGCATAAGTATATCCAATATATCTCATGGACCCATGCGGGGATAGTTTCGATAGTAAATCTGTATCGGATGATTAAAATATGGAAAAACCTAGGACAATACAATGATAAGTAATATTTGGGGAATTATGCTTTGTTATATTCCTTGCCCATCAGAAAAGAACCGGGTTCATAGACCATGAACCCGGTAACAAAAAAAGTTATTTTTTTGTTTCGCAATGTGAGCAGCAACGTAATGCTTCAAACAATGAATAAACGCCACAAAGACCTATAACAATATAGGCAACGCGTGCAAATTCTTCTTGGTGTTTAATAAGATCGCCAAGCCATACTATGAGGTCAAAATGAAATGCACCAATAAGTCCCCAGTTAATAGCACCAACTGCTGCAACAACTAATGCGAGCATAAAAAGTTTATTGTGAAACATAGTTCTCCTTTTGGAATGAAACAATATACCTATTTGTAGTACCCCATAGGCGCGGTTCTTGTCAAGAGAGATGGTGTACAGCAGGCAAAAAAGCTCGGCGTTACTTATTTTTTATGTTAAAATAGTAAAAACGTTTTAACGATCCGTTCATTTAAATCATTCGACAAGCTCCCAGCCTTCGCCCAAGGCTTCGGCGGGCACGGCAGGTGAGCGGGGAATCATATGGGCTTTAAGGATGTGTATGAAACAATCTCAGCTTTTTACTAAAACGCGTAAAGTTATTGCCAGTGACGAACCAAGTATAAATGCGCAATTATTAGAGCGTGCAGGGTTTGTCTCCAAACTTATGGCAGGGGTTTATTCTTATTTGCCTTTAGGGTTGCGCGTACTTTCTAAAATAGAAACTATTGTACGGCAAGAAATGGAAACAGTCGGTGGTCAAGAAGTTTTTTTACCGGCGTTGCATCCACGGGAATCATGGGATGCAACTGGCCGTTGGGATGCCGTTGATGTATTATTTAAATTGAAAGGTGCAGGTGAACGTGATTTTGCGCTCGGTGCAACGCACGAAGAAATTATTACCCCGCTGGTAGGCACCTATATTCAATCGTATAAGGATCTACCAATAGCGACATACCAAATTCAAACAAAATTTAGAAATGAAATGCGCTCAAAATCTGGTCTTTTGCGTGGGCGTGAATTTAGGATGAAAGATCTCTATTCTTTTCATACAACTCAAGAAGATTTAGACCGGTATTATGAGCAAGTTAAAGCAGCGTATACACGCATTTTTGCACGGTGTGGTCTTGGTGATATTACCTATTTTACCTACGCATCGGGCGGCACTTTTAGTAAATATTCGCATGAATTTCAGACAGTGACTGAATATGGCGAAGATATTGTCTATGCGTGTGCTCCGTGTAAGGTTGCTATTAATAAAGAAATTATCCAAGATATGCCAGCATGTCCAGAATGTGGCAATAAAAATTTAGAAGAAAAAAAAGCGATTGAAGTAGGCAATATTTTTAAATTAGGTACGCGATTTTCCGCGGCAGTTAATACATTGTTTACTGATAACGAAGATAAACAGCATCCGGTTATAATGGGTTGTTATGGTCTTGGTACCTCACGGTTAATGGGCTCTATTGTAGAAATTTTGCACGATACATCAGGCATTGTATGGCCTCATGAAATTGCACCGTACACCGTGCATCTAGTTGCCTTAGGTAAAGATGATGTGGTCTACGAACAAGCAGAACTATTGTATCAAAAATTAACAAAGCAAGGCATAGAAGTATTGTTTGATGATCGACGTGATATTAGTGCGGGTGAAAAATTTGCGGATTCTGATTTGATTGGTATCCCCAAACGCATGGTTATCAGCGCAAAAACGATGGCGCATAACACCGTAGAAATAAAAGATCGCAAAACAGGAACAGTTACTTATGAAACACTATAAATTAAGTTCATAGTAATATCAATCGCATAAGCTATTCGCCCCCTGTAATGCGCGTACTATCTCTGCAGTATGACAAAGTGCAGCGAAACAGTTTTTGCTATAACGAAGCAAAGGTTTGATCTCAAAGTATTAAATTGAAAAAAATAATAAAGGTTCGCTTTGAGTAGACATAAACAAGACCGTTTACTTATTCATAATCAAAATGGCGTTAACTTATTCTTTTCTTGTGCCTACTTTTTTTGTATTGTAAGGAATGTCATAACTACATTTTTTAATAGGTGAATTATGCGTTCTTCGCTCTTTATACAAGCGTTATGCTGGGCATGGGTTGCATGGCGTAAGCATTGGCTTGCCTGGACTATTTTGTGGTTTATTTTTCTTGCGGTGTTATTGCTCTATTTTTTGATAGCGCTGGTTGTAGGCCTTGTAAGCCCCTTGCTTGCTATCTTAGTGTACGTGGTTGGCTGCTTATTACCCTCGTATGTATACGGGGCATTTATACAAGCAGGGTTGCAGCAGCATGATCATCCTAAACAAATTATCGAAAAACATTTTTTTTCTTATTTTAGTATCGGCGCAGCTTTTGATATTATTATTGCGCTTATACTGTTAATTATTATGGTTATAGGGCTCAGCCTTATCACGGTGCCGGTGCGATTGATATTTATGCCAATAATGCCTGCATCGATGGTTTTTTATACTCTTGGCGCGGTGTGTATCTATAGCGCCTATTGTTTATTATATTTTTATCCGTATGCAATAGTAGACCAGCACCAACGTAATATTTTTAAAATGACGGTATTATATGCGTATCATAATAGATGGTATTGTGCGAACATGACACTCGTATGGTTTGCTGCATTTGCAGTAAATATGGCAACAGGTGGAGTAGCAGGATTTTTTGTGTTCCCATTATTGACGCTCGCCGATGTTTTTGTGTATAAAAAATCAAAGTACCCTCCTCAGGGGATATAAAATATACCAGCGATGGAAAAAAGGGAGACGAATGATGCGTATTGAGCTTATACTTGTGTTATAATCCAAGGCGCATCAGCCGTTTCTTCATCAGGCGCCTGGAAATGCACAATGGTACAGTTGCTAATAGCGCTGACAAAGGGGGCGTTTATTGCTTTGCATAACGCTTTATAGGTACCAGCATGCGCTACAATAAGCGGTACTTCATTGTAGTGTGCAATATGATGCATTGCTTCATACGTACGGCTAAAAAAATCTAATTCGCTCTCGGCATTTAAGGTACTATGATTTACTGATTCGGCATAACTTATTAATTGCCCCTCAAGGTCACCCCGGTGCCATTCTCGGAGGTGCGGTAGTGAAGTGGTAGGTATTTGGCGGTGTTCATTAATAATGTGCATAGTTTCTATAGTACGCTTCATAGGACTATAGAAAATATGGGTAATAGGGAGTTCGTGGTGTATGGTTTGGAGTGCACGCGCCTGCTCACGGCCAATATCATGTAATGCGATATCCATAGATCCTTGAATGCGCGATGCGAGGTTCCATGGTGTTATGCCATGGCGCACAAAATAAAAAGATTTTTTAGGAATCATACTATCCCCTTTCCCTAAAAGAAATCGTTAGTTTGAGTATACAAAAATTATTACAATAAAAAAACAAAAGCCCTGGATATGTATCCAGGGCTTGAAAATTAATTACTTGTTTGTTAGCAAACAACTTTTTTGTCAGCAATAGCTTTTCTATATGTTTTACCAAGGTACAGTGATATGAAAAACCATGCGGTTACAAGGCCAAAGCCAATGTATGAGCTGTAGATAACATGTTGTGCTCTGCCGCCAACTGCCTTAAGAAGTGTATTCCATCCAGAACCAATGCCTTTAGCAGCGCGTGAACCAAATGTTTCGATCCATGCTTGTGACTTAAAGCGAACATCATGTGTTGTTGGAATATACAGCTGTTTAACTGCAGGGCCATTTAATGCATAATTGATCGCTTTTGAGCCAACCATTAACCAGAATAAGAAGGTTAAATGTTCGTAGGCGATGAACCCAGTAATAGCTCCAGCAAAGATAATTGGCATTAAAATAAGAGCTACCCCGACGCCCAGATAACGAGTAATATTGTTAATACCAAGCAGTAAGCATACCAATGAAACAATATTTACATAGCTGCCATAATTACTGAGGTAGCTTGTATATGCTGTACCTGTGTATTGACTTGCTGCAAGTACTTTGAAGTGGAAGTCAAAAATAGTGATAATGATTTCAAAAAATGAAAGGATGGCAAAAATACCAAGAAGGTAATTATGTTTAAGCATAAGTTTAAGACCTTCAAGAAATCCTGGCTCTTGCTCTTTTTCTTCTGCTTTTTCATTTTTACCATGGAATGAAACAAGAAGATTTGCTGGTGTAGATTTTAAAAAGTTTCTGAACATTACTATCAACGCAAGCGTGGTTAGTGCGCAGATAAATACGGCAGATGCATTAGACACGTGGCCGAGCTTTTCAGGCAATTTGCCAATAAGCCACGGCCCGACGATACCGCCAACTTGTCCTATTGCAACAACAAAGGAGAAACCTTTTTTAGCAGAATCAGGGCTGGTTGTATCAGAAGCAATTGCCCAGAAAAGAGCAACAACTAAAGAACCATAACTTTCAACAAATACATACCATGCGTAACCCAATATTTGGGTACCAATAAACGAAATGCCGGTACGCGCACCAATGATTTCTGCTGATGCTTGACCAAACCAAGGAGTAATAAGCAAAAGGCCAAACATAAGTGAGCAAGCACCATAAAAGAATGCTAAAATGTAGAACATTTGCTCGCGGGTAAACCTATCAAGCAGTTTTGTGTAAACCATAACGATAGGTAATAGACAAATTAATGATGCAAATTTTGCCCATGGTTGATAGCTTGCTCCAATAAGATTTGCAAATGTTGCATCTTTTAATACGCGAAGCGTCCAGTAAGACCCAATAATAAATGCAAAAATAAGCCCCATGCGAATGAATTTTTTAAACTCTTCGCGTTCAAAGTTGCCAAATAATGGCCGTACTATGGTTTGAAAAAATCCAATAATCATAAATTCCTTGTTACACCTTTTCGATTATATTTAAACTTATACTACTACGATTTGCCGCTTGAATTTTTATAATTCAAAGTGCAAGTGGAGGATATCCTTTGGGCATGCAATGTATAAGTTTTACAGGCTTTACCCTTGTTGTCAATAATTGTCGGTAGGATGTGTGGTTCTCTGTGGTGGTAGTTTGAGAGTGCTTTTGCAATTTAGGATATTTTGTGATAGATTAAATAATCATTAATTACAATTAAAAATATCAAATAAGGTAAATTTATGAAATTAATATATGTACTACTCAGTAGTGTAATCGGCTTTGCTCTGATAAATGCTGGACGTCCGCAACAACGAGTGAGCAGACCCTGGACTCGAGGAATAACTGCGTTATATGAAGATTTTTTACAGTGGGACAGAGAAAATCTAGCTAAAATACAGGCAGAAAGGCGTCGCGATCTTGAACAACAAAAGGCACGATACACAAAAAGCCTTGCGATAGTACAGATGCGCCAAACAGAACATCCTTTGCGAAAAGTGTTAGCAGATACTCAGAAATTGTGCCAAAAATTAGCGTACATACAATGTCGACTCAATAATCTGAATAAATAGTACTTGTTTATATCCTTATAAACCAAATATAAAAGCTTTTACAAAGAGCCTGTTCTTTAACAGGCTCTTTTTGTTGTATTTGCGTAAAGTTCTACAGTATAGTGCCAGTAAAGGAGATGTTTAGTGTTTTATTGTTTTAAAGGCTGAAGTATGCTAACGCGATTAATTGAAAGTACGGTTGTTGCATCTAAACTATTGGAAATTAATTTTAAACGTGCGTGGTGGTATATTTTTACGCAACAATGGCTAATTTCTGCTATTGTCTTATTATTTAACATTATTGATTTAGCATCTTTTACCCTCTTACCCATTGTTATTGGGTATATTTTAACAGAACAAAACGGTTTGCTTATTATAGGAGTGGTGGGGTACTATATTACCCTCGAATTAATAGGCTGGTTTTTGTATCATCCCGCAGTAAATCAACTCTATGCGCAAACACAAAGTAGTTTTAAATATAGCGCTTATAGACACTTATTAGGTGTTGATCCTATTAATCACGTGCACCGAGCAAGCGGTATTGTTATTGGGAAGATACAACGTACTGCTGTTGCCTATTCTGATTTTATTCACGCATTACTCGATGATGTGGTGCAGTTTGTAGTAGAGATGGGAACGGTCATAGTGTCAGCGCTTTTGTTTAATTATTATTTGGGCATTGTTATTGGTATTTTTATTATAGGGCTTACTATTCCTTTTTGTTATATAATGCTGCGCAAAACAGACCGTATCGAAAATGAAATGAATAGCTCCGATGATAAAGCAAATCAGGTAGGTACCGAAAGCTTAGCGCAAGTGCAGTTTATCAGGGCAAGTTTTATGAGTAATCGCATTCGTGATGCTTTGCATAGGTCACTCGTATTAGTTACGCACACCACGGTGCGGCTATGGATGACCTATGCGTTGTTACGCGGGATTTTTATTATGATATACATGATTTCGTTAGGCATAGTGCTTGGGGTTATGGTAAACCTAATAAAATCAGATGCGCTAACACCGTTATATGCAACTACAATTGTTGCCATGTACCTGCGTGCAGCACGCAAAATGTTTAAATTAGATCAAATTGTAAAAACGATGGTAAGTTCATATCGTCGTATCAAAGATTTTTATAGTTTTGTTCATAATTTTGGCGAGCAAACGTTTCCCGTATTTAATGACGATGTTTGTGATACAGTAAATACTATTCCCGCTATAACGCATATTCGATTGCAGGATGTATCATTTAGATATTCAGAGCAGCGTATTATTTTTGATTCAATTTCGTGCGATATACGCATACCACGGAGCGATACCAATAAATTGTATGGCATTATTGGACCATCGGGTGTGGGTAAAACAACATTTTTATCTATTATTGGTGGGCAATTAAAGCCTTCTGCTGGTGTAGTTATGATAGATAATTATGATATTTATACACTTGATGATGATGGACGTAAAAGGTTATTAGCATTACAAGGTCAAATCGCCACCAATGTGCGGGGAACATTACGCTATAATTTATTATTTGGGTTGCCCGAAAATAGGCATTATCAAGATGCGCAGTTAGTGTCGTTGCTCCGTTCAGTAGGGTTATGGCATATTTTTGAATACGAATTTGGTTTAGAAACATTGATTGGCGAAGGCGGTTTGAGTTTATCTGGCGGGCAGCGACAGCGTCTTAACTTTGCTAATTTATATTTACGCGCACAATATTATAAACCGTCTTTGATTTTAATAGATGAACCTACCAGTTCATTAGATGAATTAAGTGAAGCAGCTATTACTAAAATGATTGCCCACCTTGCAGAAAAATGCATTACCTTTGTTATTGCCCATCGGCTTAAAACACTCGAAGATGCCTGTAGAATTTTAGATTTTTCTGTAATAGATCGCGATAAAAACTTGGTTTTTTATACCCGAGACCAATTACAGAGAGAATCTGAATATTACCAACAACTCATTACCGGAGTGCGTGATATTGGGGAATAATATTCTTACTGATGGAGGAAAGTGTGTATGGATAAGATGTTGTTCTTTTATTTTTTTGCTTTAATCCCTCATTATGCATATGCAACAAAAACACTAATTCGGAGTGTTGAACCTCTGGTGCGAATTGATACACAAAAACTAGATGAAGCGCGTGCGCACACAATAAAAGAAACAGCAATAGTACGTAGTTCAATGGCGAGTATCTACTTGCAACAATCACAGATGCGTACCAGTCGGCAGGAAATTATTTGGTTATTAAAGCGCTATTTTGGTTATAGCTACGGTATTTAGAAAATTACTGAAAATAGATTGTTGGGGGAAATTATGTATGCAAAAAAAAGAGCGGGAGAAATAATCTCCCGCTCTTTCTAACTGTTAATTACTCTACGCGTTATCTTCTGCTGCAACGATTGCAAGAAGCAACTGGACGTTTATGAGCGCATGGAAGAACAGATTCAACAACCGGTTCAACTACGTTTGGTCTGTTTTCACAAATATACGATGTATGTGTATGTTTTACGGCTTTAACTGGATCTGGTACTTCAATAACTTGTGTTTTTGTTACGGTATGGTAACAATTAGTTGGTTTTTCATCTTCCGTTCTTGTATGCTCAACAAGAACTGGAGGACAATCAACGCAATTCTGAGCTACTACTGAGCCAACAACTGCACCCGTTAAAACGAGTAATGCTAATAATTTTTTCATAACATCTCCTTTGTTCATGAAAATCGACATATTATAGGCCCTATGCCTATCTTCCCTTAGTATTACATTTTTTATTTTCAAATTGCAATAATTTTTAAAATTTTAAAACTTTTGCTTTAGTGATATATTATTTTATAGTAAACGTATAATCAGAAGATATCGCTATGGTATGTTCTATATGTGGCTCTGTGAGCTTAGTTTCGATATAATTGTCATCAGAAATGGAGATACTGAGCTGAGTTCCAGCAAAAAAAGCCAGTTTTCCGCCTTCAGTCCTCAGGGTAAAATGTTCAGTCCACGGAGGGTTTTCGCCGTGTTTGCCGGTAATTTTTAGAGAAAGGGGTTTCCCGGTCTGGTTAACAAAAATAATGCCACAGGCATCCTCATCAAGTGATTTAAGAAATTCAGGGCCCGTTGGGGGTTGTTGCGGTTGCGCGACATACCATTTATACAAAAAACTACAAAGGGCATAGAAAATACAAAATACAAGAAATGAATAAATAAATGACATGGTTTCCTTTAAAAGTATAAAAAACAGTATATCTGGAGGATAATTTAGCGCAATAAAAAATCCTCTTGTTTTTTATTCCCCGCGTTTCTTATGGTTAAAATTGACGTAAGGGGTTACGGGGTGGGATATGATAATTATTGGGCATCGAGGTGCCTGTGGGTATGAGCCCGAAAATACGATACGCTCATTTAAGCGTGCATTGCAAGACGGCGTAAGTATGATTGAACTTGATGTATATGTTTGTGCTTCAGGAGAGTTGGTCGTTATGCATGACGATACTATTGATCGCACAACGAATGGTAAAGGGGCTGTGGCCGCTTTAACTTTGGAGCAGTTACGTGCGGTTGATGCAGGCAGGGGCGAGCGCGTGCCATTATTGTCTGAAGTGTTTGATGCAATAAATCGCCAGGCAGTTATAAACATAGAACTTAAAGGTAGTGGTACCGCAAAGCCAGTTGCGCAGCTTATAGAGCAGTATGTAAAAAAAGGTTGGGAATATTCTGATTTTGTTGTATCGTCATTTGACCATTATGCGGTCTTAGAATTCCATGCGATATGTCCTCAAGTAAAAACGGGAGCTATTCTCGAAGGAATTCCGGTAGGGCTTGCTGAATTTGCAGAGCGTGCGCATGCTCATTATGCAGTATTGTATTACGAAACGATTACGAGAGAGTTAGTTGATGATGCGCATAAACGGGGGATTCAGGTATTGGCGTATACCGTGAATAGGGTTGATTTAGCAAAAAAACTCCAAGCTATCGGCGTTGACGGTATTTTTACTAATTATCCTAATATTTTTCCTCGGCTTTAAAGGATGAGTGAGCACTTGTATGTATGAACGTATACAATCCTCGTGTAAGCGCAATAATACCAAACACGAGTAAAAGAATAGCAGTAATTTTGTTGAGTATGCGCATAACGCGTTGGGTAAATTTTTCTTTAAAAAAATGCAAAAATCCAATAAGCGTGAGCATAATTATGGTAGAACCGGTCATAACGCCCGTTACTAAGGTGATAATTGCGCCTAGGGTAGCATGGTCAGAGCTAAGGCCAAGTGCTACAAATATGATGCAATATGAAATAACTGTCGCGGGATTAGCAAGGGTGAGTAGAAAAATAGAAAGCCACGCACTGGCAACGTGTGATTGGTCAATGGTTGATGTCTGTATTGTTGGTTTTTTTAAGAAAGTTATTATACTCAGAAAAATCAGAAAAAATCCGCCAATGAATGAAAGAATAACCTGATGAGCAGTAAAAAATTGTATGATAAAAGATAAACTTATTGCGGCTATAAGCGCATAGAGGCCATCGGCAGTTATGAGACCAAAGGCGCACAGCAATCCGGTAATACTACCATCAGTTATCGTACGTTGTACAATAAGAAAGAATATGGGCCCCGGCACTCCTGCCATCATGATACCGAAAACTAATCCCTTAAGAAATAATAAGAATAAACTGCTCACCGTAATTTTCCTTTTTTTTACCATAAAAAAGTATATCTCGTGTATTCAGGGTACTTTATTTATCTCCGTTTTTGGAAGAGGTGAATTGCTCCGGGAGTTTTGACGTTCTCTATTAAAGATGGTATTTCTATGCCTAGATTATGGGGCACTAAAAAAAAGGATACTCGCGTGCGCGATCATATATTTAGAGAATACGATATTCGGGGAAAAATAGGCACCGATTTTTTAATAGAACAGGCGTATGATTTTGGCAGAGCATTAGCAGCGTTTTACAAAGAAAAAAATGCTACGGTAAAAACGATCGTTATTGGGATGGATGGCCGACTGCATTCTCCCCTCATTAAGCATGAATTAACACAGGCGATGGTTGATAGTGGCCTAAATGTGGTGTTTTTGGGAATATGCCCCACGCCTGTCCTCTATTTTGCGTTACATACCTTATTGGTAGATGCAGGTATCATGATTACGGCATCACATAATGGTCCGGAATATAATGGTATAAAAATATGCTTAGGTACTGATGTTATATGGGGTGCTGATATTGCACAAATACGCGATGCGTTTAAGAATTGTATACGCATAGATGCATTTGAGCAGGGTATGTATAGTGAAGTTTCTCTCAATAGCGTGTATATTCAATGGCTTGTTGACCATTTCCCTCATTTAAAAAATAAAGAGATAAAAACGGTATTCGATTGTGGTAATGGCGCTGCGGGGGTAATTGTACCTGATCTTATTACCGCTATGGGCTGGCAATCAGTCAAATTGTTATATCCAGAGGTCGACGGCAGCTATCCAAACCATGAAGCTGACCCTGTAGTAGAAGAAAATATGCAGGCCGTGAAAACTGCATTACAAAACGAAGAGTATATAATAGGTATCGGCTTTGATGGAGATGCTGATCGTATGGCGCCTATGACCAAAGAAGGGATGCTTGTTTCAGGTGACACCTTACTCGCATTATTTAGTAAAGTGGTTGTTGAACAAAATCCCGGTGCTGCAGTAGTTTATGATATTAAATGTTCCCATGTTGTACCTGCTTTGCTCGCTGAATGGGGTGGTAGACCGTGCATGTCTCCCTCGGGACATTCCATAATTAAAGCTGAACTAAAAAAACAGAAAGCATTACTGGGTGGTGAATTAAGTTGCCACTTCTTTTTTAAAGATCGTTATTTTGGGTACGATGACGGTATTTATGCAGCAATGCGGTTACTAGAATTATTGTTTATGACACAACAAACAGTATCTGAGCTGCTCCTATTAATTCCTAAAACATTTGCAACTAAAGAATTTCGTATTGCCTGTAATGAGCAAGATAAAACGCGCGTTGTTGCATGCGTCTATGAATTTTTTAGAAAAATGCCCGATACGCAGGTAATTACCGTTGACGGCATTCGTGCAACAACATCCTATGGGTGGGGTATTGTCCGCGCATCAAATACCCAACCGGTGGTTTGTTTGCGCCTTGAGTCGGATACTCGAGAGGGTCTTGTACATATTAAAAAAGATTTTTATAGCGCATTGTGCCCTGCATTTGATGTACTAGACAAAAATAGTATAGAACAGGTATTGCAGGAGTAAAGATATATGGCCGTTCACCCTGAGCTCTACGTCGAAGGGTATGAGCGATATCACGAGGAGATAGTATGCGTATTGCATTAAATGGTTTTGGGCGTATCGGTAAAAACTTTTTGCGCTGCGTATTAGCAGATGAGCGGGCACGTAAGATGCTTGACATTGTTGCCATAAATATGGGGCCCGCTGACAAATCAGCTCTTGAATATATGATTAAATATGACACAATTTTGGGCATTTATCCGGGATTTGTACGTATGACGCACGATATAGTGACTATTGATGACTATACTATAAAAATTTATGCGGAAACAGATGCGTTACGGCTCCCGTGGGCGCAAGAAAATATTGATTGGGTTGTTGATGCATCGGGTCATTACACGCATCGTGATAAAGCTGAGCAGCATATTAAAGCTGGTGCAAAAGCTGTTCTTATCACTGCTCCTGCCAAAGATGAAGATTGTACGATAATTTTGGGTGTAAATACTGATGCTTTTGATAAAAAAAAGCATAAAATAGTATCACTTGGTAGTTGTACTACTAATGCTCTTGTGCCCTTAATAAAAATGATAGATGACGAATTTGGCGTGCAGTATGGTACCATGACCACGGTGCATGCGTATACTAATACGCAGGCGTTGCTCGATGTAAATGCGGAAGTTAAAGATCCCCGTAGATCGCGCGCTGCGGCGCTCAATATTGTCCCTACTTCTACCGGTGCAATGGATGTAGCGACGCGAGTGCTACCGCACTTAGAAGGTAAGCTTTCGGGTTGTGCTTTGCGTGTGCCAGTTTCAGTAGTTTCGATTGTAGATTTTGTTTTTACGGCCCAGAAACCGTTTGATAAAAAATCGATTAATGCTGCGTGTGAAGCTGCTGTTAAAAATACAAACCTTAAAGGATTTGCTGCTTTTACTACTGAGCCGTTAGTTTCATCGGATTATCAGGGGAATAGTGCTTCGGTAGTCATGGATGCATTAATGACCGAAGCTGCAGGCCCACTCGGTAAAGTATTTGGCTGGTATGATAATGAGTGGGGCTACAGCTGCCGATTAAAAGATTTTTTAATAATCGCTCGGCAATAACGTTTTTTTGATACGAACAATAATGCCATGTTCTATGGGGCATCCTACATGTGTGTGTAAATAACGAGCTATATCCACAACAATATATTCTGGATCAACAGAAACAAAATGGTCATTTTTATAGGTGGCATCATTTTTCATAGCAATTACAAGAGCAAGAAGATTAGGCAAATCCATATCTATAATGAGCTGTGGATTTTGTTTAATATCGGTAGCATTCATGACCTCTGCATCAACTAAGCGTATATGTTGTAGTGTTGATTCATCAATGGTGGTGAGCGAAAAAATCGGATACATAGTTTGACTTCGTTTGCGAACACCTTGCAAACAGCCTTTTTTATATTTCTCACGCGTAACCAATACAAAAGGAAATTTAAATTCGTGACTATAAAAAAGTTCCAATAAATCTGGGATAGCATCTGAATCTTGGGTAGCATGACGTTCTGCTCTTGGAGTATGAAGTGTTAAAAGTATCTTTCCTATAACATGATCATCAGCGTTATCAGTTGCAATATGTAGAGGAAAAAATGTTTTTTGTGGCTTGCTATATACATAAGGATTAGTAGCGCAAACAACGCCCGTATTTCGTGATATATATACGCCACAGCCATAACTAGTGTTGTGTTTGATTAATGCTGGCATATCGCTAATAACATGGCTTTCTTCAATATGTCTTACATTAAGGCCGGGCAATATACGTTCATGTAATGACCCAGCAGGAGGAGTTAATGCCGCAAATCCTTCTCGAGCATGGCTAAAACCAGGATTCTCATCTAAGTTAAATACTCGTTGTACTCCCTCTGCTACCTCGCGAGGAGTTTTAGGTCTTTTTGGTGTTACGTGCGTTTTTTGAGCTTGTGTAGGACGAACGGGACTCGTTGCCAAAACAGTCAATGTACCCATAATAACGCTTTGTAAATGGTGTACACTATCGATAAACTTTTGGTCGGTACTCGTTTCGCACTGGTTTATAAGAAACTTGATTTTAGGTAAGATTTTACCAGTTACTGTTTGGACGTTGCAGCTATCACCTCTATCGAGTTCCGCTTGTATTTCGCGTAACGCATCAATACATTCTTGATATCGTTCAGCCTTCGCTTTTTCTAGCTGTTCTAGTTTTCGCTGAGCTTTTTTGACAGCTTTTGTAGCTTTTTCTGTCGCTTTTTTAGCAGGCGAAGGTGGTGCTGGTTGAACTGGGGCTGTATCTGCTTCTAAAAATTCTACAGGAATATCTGAATCTGCATGTGCCGTGCACGCACGCTTATGTCTGTGATCAGTAGTTTCGTGGGCTTCTTCGGGGAAAGCAGTTGCTACGACAGTAGATCCTGCAGGCTGAGGTAGCGAAGCTTGGAGTGCTCTCAATTGCCGAAAAAGACGATCAGATTGAGGGGCTGTATCATTAAAAACTAAAACACGAGCCAAGGCAGATTGTCGACGATCCTGAGTTTGTGATGGTGCTAAAACGCACTCTGCATTCAACATATCTGCCACTTCTGGTTGTTGAGTAAGGACGTGATCGTTGAGTAATAAGAAAGGAGATTGCGGGGCTGCTTGGGATACGCTGACATAATCTTGTATGCGAAGAGGAGCCGCTGGCGCCATCTCTAGACTTTCTTGTAATGTTCTCAGTTGAGCGCGCAATGGAGAATGAGAAAAGGACCCTTTTTCTGGTGAACCAAAATCACGTAATGCACCCCAGCTGGTAAGCGTGATAAAGTTTAAAGTGAGAAGTATAATTCGTTTTATCATAAGTGCTCCCTATATTATTTCTTTCTGTTTATTTTATATTAGAATACACTTTTGCGTAATTTTAGCAAATAACCCTACCCGTTTTAAGCTGGACTAGTAGGCGTATGGTGCGAAGAATTCCACTTACATGTTATTTCTTATTATGATAATTATATTATATAAATTTGTCAAATTATTCAGATATAAATTAATAAAATAATTTTAGAAGTAGCCTTTTCCGTGAGCATGGGTAACGGCAGAGAGGGACATGCAATAATGCTGTACTTTTGCTAGACAAGAGTGGCTCTTTATAGTAATATCTTCTGAAATTGTGGGCCCATAGCTCAGTTGGTTAGAGCAATCGGCTCATAACCGAGAGGTCCCAGGTTCAAATCCTGGTGGGCCCACCAGCCTTCACCTATCCATGCCTTCAGGCTTGTCAGGTTACGGCTGGCATGGCCATTTCTTTGCAAGGGAATGGCATACCCGCATCTAAGGACAGTATATGAATAGCGCACCAAGCCCTTATCTTGCTTTTATCTCTCTTGCCCGCATTGATACTCAGGTATACGAAAAAGCGGTACTCTCAGGCCGTTTAATGCGCGAAATCGATGCGAATATGCAAGAAATTGAGCAGGCTCAGGTTAGAGTAAGGGATGTCCAAAATATAATGCATGGTATTCGCAAGTCTATTGATGAAAAAGAATTAGAATTGCGAATTTTAAAAGAGCGAGAGCGAGATATTAAACGTAAGCTTGATGTGGTTAATTCGGTAAAAGAGTATACCTCTTTGCAGCATGAGTTAGAAGAAGTGGTTAATTCTCAAGATTCTTTAGAAAATATTGTTTTGCCCCTCTTGCAAGAATATGATGAATCTCACATTGCCGTACAACAAGCGCAAGATAGTGCCGAGGCTCTACAGCAAAAAAACATACTAATAATCAAAAATAAGCGACAACAAATAGCGTCATTGACTAAAGAAATGCAGGATATGCAAGGAGAAAGAGAAAGAATTGTGTTGTTAGTGCAACCAGAAGTTTTGCATCAATATGAAGCGATGAAGGAAAAAGTCCCCAATCCTGCAGTACCCGTTAAAGATAATACCTGTACCGCTTGTTTTTATTCGGTTAATGCGCCCGACATGGCTGCAATGCGTCGTCATAAGATGGTGACGTGCAAAGATTGTTATCGATTTTTATATGAGAATATATAATGTCAGCACAATGGAAACTCTATATTGATGGCGCATCGCGCAATAATCCTGGGCCTTCTGGTGCTGGGGTATATCTTACCAAAAATGATGTCCCTGTGATTAAACAGGGTTTTTTTCTTGGGATTAAAACAAACAATGAAGCTGAATATCTTGCGTTATTATTAGGGTTATTTTTTGCACGACAGCATATGGTACCAGGAGATACATTGATAGTAATTTCTGATTCTCAGTTACTTATTCGGCAATTACAAGGGTTGTATAAAATTACCAAGCCCCATTTGCGTGCGTTATATGACTGTGCGCAAACCATTATGCAAGCACATCACTATACATGCGAGCATGTGTTGCGTGAGTATAATAGTATTGCTGATAAACTGGCAAATGACGGTATCGATTCCAAGACTCGTGTCCCCGCTGATTTTTTATCCCTATGTTCCGTGTATACATGAAGAAGTTATTTTTTTTAGTGATTGTATGGAGCGCGCTCCTTATAGGGGAAGCAAAAAAACCTAGATGCCAAGTTAGAGTACTATTAGAAGAAAAAACTGATTTTAATGGCAATATCTGGGTCATTGAATCACCCCAAGGTTTTTTATTAACCGACCCAGCAGATCCCGAGCGTACTATCGAACTTAAAGATCCTCGGCTCACTGTAGAATTACTTGACGCTATTGTATGGATTAATGGCAAAAAATTATTAGATGATCGCGTGAAAATTGATGCAATTGATGGGCATTTGAAGGTTAATGGCCTCTCGTATCAAGGATCACTTATCGTTGTTATAGAGCCTATTGATAAAAAATTATTTCTTGTTAATAAAGTTGACCTAGAAGATTATGTATTTTCGGTTGTTCGTTGGGAAAGCTGGCCCGGATGGCCATTAGAATTTAATAAAGCATTCGCGATTACTTGTCGTACCTATGTGATTCATAAAATTATGGCAGCTCGTCAAGCAAAAAAGAAAACGGCAGCGCAAATGCTCTATGATATTAAAGCAACGAATATTCACCAAACCTATAAAGGGGTTGATGCGTTTGACCATATTCGCCAAGCCGTTGAAGAAACTGCAGGGCTTATTATGACGCATAAAAAAAAGCCTATTATGGCTATGTATGATGCATGTTGTGGTGGTATTATTCCTGCGCATTCGGTCAGTATTGATTTTCGTGATGCGCCCTATTTATCACGTAAGTATGCGTGCACTACTTGTAAAGATTTTAAAATATTTAATTGGTCTAAAAGCTATGACATCGAGCAATTTTCTAAAATGCTGCAAAAAGAAAGTAAGCGTGTGCGTGCGTTACAGGACATTAAAGTATCAAAAAAAGATAAAGCGGGGCTGGTGCAAGAGGTGCGAGTAAAGCTTGGTAATACGTGGACTTCGTTAACCGGTAAAAAAGTATATTCATTGTGTAAAAACATTAAAAGTTTTTGTTTTTCAGTAAACAAGCAAGCGGATAAAATTATCTTTGAAGGTAAAGGGTTTGGTCATCATATGGGGTTATGCCAATGGGGTGCTTCTCGCATGGTTAAAGATGGCGCTGACCATCGCCAAGTGCTCGATTTTTATTATCCGGGTGTTACGGTCATGAAGGTCGAAACCATTTAAGATAAAGTGTCATGCTGAACTGGCTGCGTCCGCCATAGCTTGCCAAGCCAGAAGGCATGGATAAGCGACGGCTGGATCTCAGGATCCACCTTATTAGTAAATCTCAATAAAATTTAATCAAATCGCTTCATACATCGTCAAATATGGTAATAATCGCTATAGCCTATTACCGCGTATAATGTCGGCCCCATCGGCTTTAAAAAAAGCTTAAAGGCCTCATGATACACTGATTCGATTTTACCTACGCTCACGAATCAACGCGATTATTGCGCTTTTTGAATTTTTTGTATTATCGTAATACAAATTTATAAAGATATTTTTAAAAAAAGGATGTATGCCAAATTATAAAGGACATTTAGCGGGCGGCATTGTGCTCTATGCGGCAATACTCGTTTTTTTTATGCCAGCAGTAAAAAGTGGCACAGTTTTAGAATGGCTTTTTTTTGTGTGTATCGGCGCATTGTTCCCTGATATTGATACCAAAAGTAAGGGGCAACGATTCTTTTTTGCGTTACTTGTGTGTGTATTTGTGTATTTATTATTGCAGCAAAAAGTATATGCGGCAGTATTGCTTGCTATTGCTGCCTGTATGCCACTTATTGCACATCACCGGGGGTTGTTCCATAACTTTTTATTTTTAACAGGCTTTTGTTGGAGTATTGGGTTAACCGTTGCGTATCTGTTGCCCGACTACCGCACTATTATTTTGTACGATACACTCTTTTTTTGGATAGGAATATTTTCCCACCTCCTGCTAGATCGTGGTATAAAACGATTGTGGTAAACGCATAAAATTTGCAAGGCTTATTAGTGCGATTACGTATCTTTATACACAAGGGGAGTTGTATTATGGATTTTACAGGGACATTAATTGCGGTGATTGGTATGCTTATTATATTTGGTTTAGTGTATTGTTCTGTAGTGGTGTCTGGTTTATTTGTGCGCCTTATTATGCGCTCGCTCGATAGAGTACACCAGTTAAGTGTACGAGGGGTGGCGCTCTGGGCTTTGGGGACCAGTATGCTGGTATTAATCTTTGAATTATTAGGAAGGTTTTTCTTATTGAGTATCGATATACAATTACAGTTTGCTACGCACGTGTTGGGGGTGTTAGTATTACATGTAGTGTATTTTATTATTGCCGGTCTTGCAATGCGCGCATTACTTGCTCATCGTCATCATGTTCTTGTATCCGCGCGTGATGCTGTAGTATTTATGGCATGTGTGGGTGTTTGTTTCTATTTTTTACTTGGTAGTATTGCTGGTATATTAACGCATATCGCGCAAAATTACTCTTCGTCTACACCAGGCAGAATTCTTGCAGAAAATTGCACCTATGTACAGGGCGTAAGCCTGTGTTTATTGTCTAAGGAGAATGTATGAATTCAGTTGATGTATTAGCGCAGAAAAGCTCATTGATACAGAATGTTATTGGATTTTCATTTGTATCAGTATTATTTTTGATTTGTCTTGCAGGTATGGTTAGTATATCTCAATTTTTTAGCGTACTTATACTGCGTATAGCAGATATTAGGTTTCCAAAAAAAATAATAAGCAGAATTATTGCGGTGCAAACAATTGCGGCAGTAACTGGACTGATCGCTGTGTTTATAGCAAATGATGTTTCTAAAAATAATTATATACTGATAGCAGCTTCTTTTTTTGTAGTATTTGTAGCTACGGCGTTAGGATTGATAATATTGCTTAAAAAATGGATATACTTTGGCGCACCGCAAACACTTGCTTTATTATTTATCCTGAATGACATTGGTGTGATAGCAATAGCAGCATATGTTTTTATGGAGGCTGGGTCATATGCTTTCTTTTTTGTTATTCCTATTGGTCTTGTAGGATTACTTTATTTTCTTGGCCATTATCTCTTATTTGAAAATTAAAAGGGTTATATGTTTAATATAAGAAATACATATGCATTACATAAATTTTCACAAATACTTGATAGTACTCAATCGCTCTTTTTAATGGGGTGTTTTGTAATAATTTCGGGTTGTCTTGCATGGATATTTATGCGGGGGATATATGGCCATAAATTGGTACGCTTACGCTATGTTTTATTTTGGATGACGCTTACACAGTTAATATATATGAGTCTTTTTGTATTGGTACGCACGCATATTGCAGTATATGAGGATATCAAAGCGGTCGCTTTACGCATTGGCTTGTGGATTATTACAGGGCTTGTTGTTTCGTATATGCCGTTAATCCGCCATGCACTGCAATTATCATTAAAGGGGCGCATAGGCTATTTAGTGACAGTGCATGTTATTATGCGTGTCTTACTATTTACCTTGATGGGAATATTGTTTATATATGGACTGTATGACCCAAAATTGTTATCCAAAATTGCCAAAGTTGCTCCTGCGTGTCGGGATACTTTATTATGTATCATTAAAGATTTGTAAAAATACGGTGGGCATTATGTGTTGTTTGTTGCGTAACATTTTCAAAAGAAGTTTCTAATAATTCAGCAATATAATGTGCAACAAGTTGCAAATTTGCGGGAGTATTTTCTGTGCCTCGCAGTGATTGCGGTGGTAAAAAAGGCGCATCCGTTTCTAAAATTATATTTTTTAAACCGACGCTTTTTACAACATCCCGCAAAATAGTATTTTTGGGATACGTAATAGTACCGCCAATACCGAGTACAAATCCCCACGCAATTGCCGTCTCTGCAAATGCAAGATCTTCAGAAAAACAATGTATGGTGCCGCGTAGATTATTGTGTGCAAATTCTTCAAGTACTTGTAATGTTTCGTGTCCTGCGTCACGTGTATGTACGATTAATGCTAGATCATGTTTTAATGCTAATTCGATTTGTGCTTTAAAAGCGTCTTTTTGTCGTTGTATATTATATTCTGGATAATGGAAGTCCATGCCACATTCGCCGATACCAACAATGTTATTTTTTTCTTTATTTACTGCGAGCTTTTGTATTTCTTTAAAATCTGCTTGCCACGCCGCCGTGCAATCATTGGGGTGAAGGCCGACTGTTGCATATACGCAAGCATATTGTTGTGCTAGAGCCACACAATTAAGACTTTCGGGCAAACTAGTGCCAACATTAATGATGGTAGAAATATGCGCATATTTTGCAGCATTAATTATTTTTTGTGCACTTTGACATTCTTCTTTGGTTAATAGTGTATCGAATGATTTTTTTACCATCATATTAAGGTGACAATGTGTGTCGATAATCATGTTAATGCCTTGTTATCAGTCTTTTTTACGAAAGATGTTTGACAAACTTTTAAATAGAATTAGTATATCTTACAGGTGTTGCTAGGAAATGCAACATTTGTTACGAAGCAGTGACAAAAACCAGTATGTTTCATTTTTTTAAAGGAGTTTTCCATGAACAAAAATGAGTTGATAAATTCACTCAGCGAAGAAACAACATTTAGCAAAAAAGATATTTCACGCGTGCTTGATGCTTTTGTACGTACTGTAGTTCGTACTTTAAAAAAAGGTGGTAAATTACAATTATCAGGATTCGGTACTTTTACCGTTTCTCGCCGTCCTGCTCGCAAAGGTATTAATCCTTCAACAAAACAAGCTATTGATCTTCCAGAATCAAATGTAGCTAAGTTTAAAGCAGGTAAGCATCTTAAAGAAATGGTACGTTCTGTTAAGTAATACCTGATTCTTAAAAAAGCTTTTTACTCTTAAAAAGGTCGCTTTGGCGGCCTTTTTTGTTGCAAAAATTACCCATTAGCGTATCCTTAAGGGGCATGAAACGCTCATACCCTCCGACAAGCTCAGGGAGAGCGGCCGATCATGATGAGCTTGTCGAATCCATTTGATCCGCAGATCATCTAATATGAGATATGGGAGCATTATATGATTGATTTAGTAACATTGCGCGAAAACCCGGCTTTTATTTTTGAACGGGTAAAAAAGAAAGATCCTCAGTTTGCCATAGAAAAACTCTATGAATTGGATAAGGAAGTTCGTGCTTTGGGCACGTCCGTTGAAACGCTTCGTGCTGAAAAAAATGAACTAGCGCGCCAGGGTAAATCAGGTGTTACTGAAGAATTAAAAGAACGCTCCCGTACTATCAGCAAAGAGCTTAAAGAAAAAGAAGATGCGCTTGGCACGGTCACTGAAGAATTTAAATCGCTGTATTTGCGTTGCCCTAATATACTTTCAGATGACGTACAAGCAGGTAATAAAGAGTCAAATAAAGTAGTAAAAGTATTTGGCGAAAAGCCAGAATATCACTTTCCTTTAAAAAATCACGTAGAATTAGGTGAGGCGTTAGGCTGGTTTGATTTTGAGGCAGCTGCGCGCATTACCGGCAGCAACTTTGCATTATACAAAGGCGATGTCGTACGTCTTATGTACGCACTTATGGTTTATATGTTTAATAATAATCTTAAACATGGGTTTAGCCCCGTATTGCCGCCGTATTTAGTGTCAGAAAAGTCTCTTGAAGGGGCAAGTAACTTCCCTAAATTTAAAGATGATGTGTACTCAGTACCTGCTGATAATTTGTATTTAACACCAACATCTGAAGTTAATTTATCCAATATGTATCGCGATGCAATTTTAACACCAGAGCAATTACCCATTCGTATGACTTCGTGGACCAGCTGTTTTAGACGCGAAGCGGGTGGCTATGGTGCAACGGAGCGTGGCTTAATTCGTATTCATCAATTTGAAAAAGTTGAGCTGTATAGTATTACGAAGCCCGAAGATTCTATGCAGGAATTAGATCGCATGATTGCGTGTGCGGAGTCTATTGTCCAGGCATTGGGATTACACTATAGAATTAGTTTACTTGCAGCACAAGATTGCTCATTTGCATCAGCAAAAACGTATGACATCGAAGTATGGATGCCAGGGCAAAAAGAGTATAAAGAAATTTCATCAGCAAGTAATTGCACTGACTTCCAAGCACGTCGTTGTGCAATACGCTATAGACCCGAAGCGGGTAAACCAACACAGTTGGTGCATACATTAAATGCATCTTCTCTTGCACTGCCACGCTTACTTGTTGCATTGATGGAAACCTATCAACAAGAAGATGGTTCTATTGCAATTCCCGACGTCTTAAAAAACGTTGTTGTTTGGTAGTTTCTCATTTTTTTTAATAATTATTTGGGGTATATAGGGGTTTTGTGGAATTTGATAGTAGTTTGCCCGTTCAATCGTTATATATTCATTGGCCATTTTGTCCGTACCGATGCCACTTTTGCCCTTTTGTAGCGCTTGCATCGCACGATCAATTTATGGACCAGTATCATGCTGCGTTAAAACAGGAAATTGTGCGATTTGGTAAGTTGGATCGGCCGAATATGCCGATTCAGACAGTGTTTTTTGGTGGGGGAACGCCCAGCACGTATCCGCCAAAGTTACTACTTGACATATCTGATATACTAAGAAGTACCTTTAACTTTGATCCGAATTGTGAAATGACGATCGAGGTTAACCCGGGAACGGTTACTGAGGAAAAATTACAAATATGGAAGCAAGTGGGGATTACCAGATTGAGTATAGGTGTACAAAGCTTAGATGATACTGTGCTGCACGCATTAGGGCGCCGGCAATCGGCACGTGATGTGTTTGAGCTTTTAGACAAGGCGCAGCATTTTTTTGAAAATATTTCAGTAGATCTTATTATAGGTTTACCCGGCGTTAGCGCAGATGCGTGGAAATCATTTATAAAAACGATTGTCACACTCCCTATTAAACATATTTCGAGTTATTTTTTAACGGTGCACGAAGACACACCATTATATTTTGGTGTAAAGACTAATAAAATTGTTTTACCTCCTGATGACTCAGTAGTTGACTTATATCAGTGGACCGTAGAAGAACTTGCGTACCACGGTTTTTATCAATATGAGGTTTCTAGTTTTGCTCGTGAGAGATTTCAATGTAAGCATAATAGTGTTTACTGGCAACGTAAGCCCTATAAAGGATTTGGAATGGGAGCATGTTCTTTTGATGGAAAGTCCCGATTCCAAAATACTAAAAACTTGGGACAATATCTTACTCTGAATGAAACAGGAGAATCGCTTACTGTTTTTAATGAAACATTAACCGATGCGCAGGCGCATTTGGAAATGATAATGTTAGGGCTTCGTCAATCGAAAGGAATTGCACTTGAACAATTATTGGATGGATTATTGGCTCCTCAACAGCAAAAACTACAAGCTGAGATCGCGCAGCTGTGTGCAATAGGCTACATTGAACAAAAAGATACACATATACGTTTAACAGGAAAAGGTTTAGCGGTAGAGCACGAACTGATTGTTAAGCTGTCGTTAGTTAAATAGGTTATATTTTAGCAAAGAAGCACGGTGCTTTTTTGTTTTTTACTAGGGATATATTATGGCAAAGCATATAGGAATTAAGTTACCAGAAGATTTGATTCAAGTATTAAAAAAAGAAGTTACTGTTGGTGTTCTTGCAACATTTTCTGAAAAAGGATTGCCGCATACAACGCCTATACAATGCGTGTATCCAAAGGGGCCCGAAAGTATTTTGATGTCAATTCACAAAGACCATGCAGGTTATCATAATATGGTTTGGCAAAAAAAGGTAATGCTTTGTTTTATGGATGAAAATAATGTAGCGTATAGTATCTTAGGACGTGCAGGAGTTGTTCGTGCGCCATCTATAGTGCATCCGTTGATGAATATTGTACGTATTGACATTATTGACATTAAAAGTGATCGGTCTGTATTAGTGCAAGTTGATTCTGGTGTGCGTTGGAGTTATACTTCACCAGAAGCTGAAGAACTATCTAATGCATTGATGAATGAGCTTAAGGAGCTTTCGGTCACATTATAAAAGGATTTTTGCTCTATGAAACCATTTAAAGCAATTATGAGTATAAGCATGGTGAGTGCCGCTTTGTATGGGATGGCTCCTATGCACGGTGAGGCTCCTGTAGAAGCAGTACACTGGGATCGATCAGCGGGCTTTGATGAAGGGTTAACTTCCACTGCCGCTGAAGATGACGCACGAGGTAATTGGTATATAAAAAGAAAATTTTTGATCGAAGCTCGCGGTCTTTATGAGCAGATCAAACAGCGTGCACCCGAAGTTGCGGCTACGGAAAAACATTTTTTAGATTTACGTGATACCATTACTCATGAAATTGCTCAATTTTATACCGTTGTTGGCTTTGAGCCTCAAGAGATTGATGCTACTATCACCGCAACACTGCAATCGCTTGAACAAGAGCGATTAAAAAGTATGCAGTTGTCAGAAAAAGAACGTGAAACGTATGCTGATTTAGAAGTACTTCGCAAGGAAATTACGCAAGTACAGCAAGATATTCGTGACTTACTGGAAAATGAACGTGCTATTGCTCAAGCTATTCCGGTATTAGCAGAGCAAATTCGTATTGCGGTAGATTATGAACAACAAGCTTGGGATAAATATGAACGTATTTCTGAGGTACTGAATGATCACCTTGCAGAGCAGCTTTATCGTGATATTCAAAGTTTTTTAAATCATATCAATGCTATTGATGAGTATATCAAAGGACCTTTTAATAATTATTTTAATCAAACAGTAACTATGTTGCGCCAGCAAATAGTGTCAATTAATGGAGCGTTAAAAAAATTACAAGAGCAGGGTATTGCATTCGAATCTCAAGCGACTAAAGAGCTTAAAGAAAAACAAAAGCACGCACACCAAAAATCACAAAAGCAGCAACAAACACCTGAATCATGGTTTGTTAAAATACTAAATTTCTTTAAAACTCTTGGCGCTTATATAGCATTCCCCTTTGTTTTTCTGGGGAATAAAATAGTATCACTTTGGGGTTAATAGGTGGTACTTTGTTGTTGGCCTTACTCAGCATGATTACTCACCAAATGTGCAGTAGCCTTTTGTTATTGCTAGGTAACCAGCATTTTTACCGTGTATATTCGTAAGATTTGTATTAATACCAGGGTGATTGACAAGGAGATGCGCGATAGCGGGATATCCTAAGGTGAGTGCAATCATTAATGGAGTGAATTTTTGTGTATTTTGAATATTAACATCTACCATAGGTTGTGTAAGAAATAAACGCACGATAGTGGAGCATCCTTTTTGTGTAGCTAATAATAGTGGACTAATGGTTGCATCGCCGTAAGAAACTTGTGCGTTTACTCGTGCTCCTTTATTAAGACACTCTTCTACGCGTGGCGCATCGCTTGCTTCTACTGCGCGTATGAGATTTAGTTCGAGCATGTTACATTGAGATAATTGTTGCACATAAAGAGCACTTTCGGCTTGTGTTAAACGTATTTTGCATACAATACAACATGTTTTTAAATTGGAGACAGTATTAATAGCAGCATAAGAGATAAGAGTATTGATTAGAGTAGAAGTTTTTATGTTTAATGCTTGCGCAGCGTCGTAGCTTTGTGCATATATGGTTTGCTTATTGCTACTGCGAATGGGCAATCGCTTTATTATTGCACTCATTTTTCTTTTAAATGCAGGCTCATTATCCGTGAGCTGTAAGGCACTATGGGATAATTGGCTTAGTGTAAGTAAGGTAAAAATAAAAATATTTTTCATAACATTCGTCATTATCTTTCTGCAATATTATCTGTTATTATTTTTAATATAGATGATATTAGTGTATATTTTTTACGAAAAAGAGCAATTCTCAGTTCTTTTAACAGGATTTATTAAAACCAAAAGTACAAACTGCCATAGGATTCATAAAAGTCAGGAATTATCGCGTGGATAAATGACGATAGTGCCATAACAAAATACGCTGCTTTTTTAATCATTATAAGAAGCTCCTTATAGTAATAACCAGGGTCATTTTAGTCAGTGTATCTTTTTTTACCATACATATAAAAAAATGTGATTCTACCTTTGTAAGTAAAATTTGATTAGATTGATCAAATCTGGTACATTTTTTACTACATTATAGGTTAAATAACGAGCGGATGTGGTGAAACTGGCAGACACGCAGCTTTGAGGGGGCTGTGGGAGTAATCCCGTGGGGGTTCGAGTCCCTTCATCCGCACCAGTCTTTGCGTATCCCGGCCTTCTAGCTCGGCAAGCTACGCCTGGCTGCCGCATTGGAGTGATATTATTGGTGTCTCTTGAACTCGTTTCAGGATTTACTGAGCAGGCAAGTTGAAAAAATTATTAATTTAAAGGATATGAGTATGACGCTTTCTTTACGCCGAATTTTTATGTCGAGTTTAATGGTGTGGGTATTAGTTTCTGCACTAGGGGTATATTTTTTAATACATCTTCATAAATTTATTAATTTTGGTATCGATCTTGTTGGTGGTACCTATATTACTCTTGAAGTTCAGCTTGATAAAGCCGTTGAAAATGAAACAATTGAGCGTATGCAAGCAGCCATAAATCTGCTTAAAAAAGAAAACAAAGTTACTCCCGAAACACAAAAATTGGTTGGTAGAGATGCAGTTATAACTTTTAAAGATGACGCTGATGCCTCAGTAGCTGAACAACTTTTTGCAACACATGATGTGCATCTTGGTATTCGTAAAGAGGGCGCTTCGTTAGTTATGAGTCTACCTTCAGAAGAAGTTACAACAATTCATCGCGATGCGGTCGAAGGAAATATGACGGTATTGCGTAAGCGATTAGATCCATTAGGTGCGGGTGAAATCACTATTGCTGCGCATGGTGATAAACATATTATTGTTGAATTACCCAACGTACATAATCCTGCACAAGCAAAAGCGATGATTGGTAAAGCGGCACTTCTTGAAGTTAAAAAAGTTGAAGATATGGGTTCTAGCGAACAAGAACTTATTGAAAAATATGGAGGTACCTTACCCGAAGGCACGATGATTGTGGCAGGTAAAGAAGGAAGCCGCAAAATGTATTATTTAGTGCCAAGCTTTACTGATATTACTGGTCGCTTATTAAAAGACGCATCAATGGGTTTTGGTGGAACAACAGGCGCTGAACCGGTGGTTGAATTTGTCTTTAAACCCGAAGGTGGCGAGAAATTTTACGAGCTTACTTCCCAAAATATTGGTGAAGCAGTGGCTATATTAATTGATGGTGTGGTTATTACTGCTCCCCGCGTAAATACGGCAATTAGTTCGCACGGACAAATTACTGGGTCGTTTACTCCTGCGCAAGCACAAGATTTAGCGTTAATGCTGAAATCGGGTGCATTTGTAGCGCCGGTGACTTTTGAAGAAGAACGTCATATTGGGCCATCACTAGGTGAAGCATCAATTCGTCAAGGGTTACTTGCGTGTATCGTGGGTATGGCATTGTTATTTTTATTCAGCGTTATTGTATATAAAGTTGCTGGATTGTTTGCCTTTATTGTTTTACTGTACAACTTATTGCTTATCTTATTTGCATTAGCATGGTTGGGGGCAACGTTAACATTGCCCGGTATTGCTGGTATGATTTTAACGATTGGTATGGCTATTGATGCATCCATTCTTATTTATGAACGTATTCGCGAAGAATTGGCAGCAGGCGCATCAATGCGTCATGCCGTTGATATTGGTTTTAAAGGCGCTATGTCAGTTATTTTAGACGCAAATATTACTCACTTTTTGGTGGCCCTGGTATTATATAAACTGGGTGTAGGTCCTATTAAAGGATTTGCGGCAACAATGATTGTGGGGATTGTGGCGACCTTGTTAACTGGCCTATTATTGTTAAAGTCGATTTTTAACTTTGTTTTAATAAATCTCGGTGTACAAAAGATTAAAATTTAGTATACTATAACATAATTGAGTGATTTAAGTGCACAGTAGTAGAACTACTGCGCACTTATTACATTGAAATATCATTGGCGACCCTTCAACAAGCTCAGGATAAACTCCGCAAGCTACATCGATGGGAGTCACTTAAGATTGAAATATCATTGGCGACGTAGCTCAGCAGGTTAGAGCGGCGGAATCATAATCCGTAGGTCCGGGGTTCGAGTCCCTGCGTCGCCACCATTCTGTGCTTATTCATGGCTTTCGCCTTGGCAAGCTACGGGTGGGCAGGTCAGTCTCTTATTAAAATATATGAACATACCACTTGCTCTCACATTTACGCGACTTATTATTTCTCCTATTCCAGCAGCACTGCTGGTTTTTTTATTACCAAGTGCAACAATAGGCATGCATGTTTTTCTTGCAGCTTTGTTTATCGGCATGGCGCTTACGGATTTCTTTGACGGGTATTTAGCTCGTTTGTGGCAACAAGAAACAGTACTGGGAAAAATCCTCGACCCTATTGCAGATAAAATGCTCGTTATTGCGGCGATTATTGTTTTGGTGTATTTACAAAAAATATTTTGGTTATGGGCAATTATTATTGTGGGGCGCGAAATTCTTATCACCGGTTTACGAGAGTTGGCTCTTGAAAATAAATTTTCATTACCGGTGACTCAATGGGGCAAGTACAAATCGGGGTTACAGTATCTCTATATCACGCTGGTGATTATAGGATTATCTACCGGAATAGTGTATATCACAATAGAATGGGCGATGATTATAGCCACTATTGCATCGGGATACCAGTACATACGTACTTTTATACAACAGTACCTCATTCAATAAGGTATAATTTTTTTGATTATTATGGCCGCCATACTGGTTTGCGCTGTGATTTTATAGTGCGCACTCCCTGGTTAATACCACGTGGTTTTTGACGTTGCTGGACCATAGTACTTAACGATGAAGGTGAAATAGGATATACGGGGGGAGCTGCTTGTTCGGGCGGTATAAGATCTTCTAAGCACGCGCCACAACGGGGTGTTGCATCACTATCAGTAGCAGTTTGTGGATCTGATGCTTTTGGAAGAGTGCATAATCGCAATTGATCTTTAGTGCATTCCCTGCGGCACTGAGGACACGATGATGCGCTCTGTAGCCATCGCAGTATGCAAGGTTCGTGGTAGCGGTGTGAGCATGGTAATTGTAAAATATTTTTAGAATCACCGCTGATATTTGTATCGGCAACAGCTTCATATTGTTTTAGTTTTTGATTAATATACGTAAACACCGTTTCTCTGCTATAGAGTATGATGCCATCATCGTCTTCGTTTGTTGCTCCTTGTTGAGTAGCGAATAGTAACCCATCTTCAATAATAGTACTTACGATACTATACAATGTTGCTTCAGGGATTTGTAGACCATCAATTTTGATTTGTTCCAAGCACCATATTTTTATATCATCAGCATAGTCATAGGAATCTTGCCGTTGCATATGTTCAAGTGATGGCCGATGACTTGCAAAAAGGGATAGTGAGGAAAAGAGATAAACAGATATTAGAAATTGTTTGATCATGGCATGCTCCCTATTTTTGTACGTGAATAGCATCACGATAAGAGTACAATATTTTTTTTGTATAAAAATAGAGATTATTTTTATACATTTTTAAGTATTATCTCAGCTCCGGTTATTGCTTGGGTTTTAAAAGGAATAGTATTACACTACGTACATGCATACACTAGTAATTTTTTTTGAATATAGGTAGAGATATGAAATTTAAACAAGTTGCGCTCGCTTTTGAAGCGATTCAAAAAATAAGTGCGCGCTTAGAAATTACCCAACTTTTAGCGGCATTATTTAATCAGGCATCTGCGCGCGAAGTGCAGATTATGAGTTATATTACCTTAGGCACTTTGCGTGCACCGTACGAAGGTACTCAATTTAATATTGCTGAAAAAAGTATGAAAAAAGTACTTGCGCAATCATTACAAGTATCTTTAGAAACGATTAACAGTTATACACGAGAATTAGGTGATTTGGGCTCATTATTTTTGCACCACCATAAAACAACTGATGTACAATACGATTATACTGTTGATGAAATGTATGCATTACTCAGTGAATTCGAAAAAATTCAAGGAATTGGATCCCACGAATTACGTGAGGTTGCGTTAATAGAATTATTATCAAAAATAGATCCACTTTCGGGCTGCTATATTATACGCATTTTATTAGGCAAGTTGCGCTTGGGCTTTTCGGATATGACTATTGTTGATGCGTTTTCGTGGATGCTTGTTGGTGGTAAAGCGTTGAGACATGCTATCGAGCATGCGTATAATAAGTGCGCCGATTTAGGACTTATTGGTAAAGTTCTTAAGGAACATGGTGAAGCTGGGTTGAATACTATCGATATTACCGTCGGAATTCCTATTCGTCCTGCTGCTGCAGAACGATTACCTACGGCGCGTGATATTGTCGAAAAAATTGGCCATTGTATTGCGCAACCTAAGCTCGATGGGTTTCGGGTGCAAATACATATTGATAACAAACAAGGGTTTGTGAGATTCTATTCACGTAACTTACAAAATATGTCTGATATGTTCCCTGAACTGGTTGCAGCATGTAAAGCAGCACCCGTAGATACCCTTATTGCCGAAGGCGAAGCAATCTCATATAACGAAGAAACGGGTGAATTTATGCCGTTCCAAGAGACAGTTAAGCGTAAGCGTAAGCATGATATTGCTGAAGTTGCAGCAGAGCTACCCTTAAAATTATTTTTGTTTGATGCGATGTACTGTAATGGAATTTCGTTACTCGATAAAACTGAATGTAAACGGCGTGATGCCTTGTTAGATATATTTCCGGGCACGGGTGTTATTGAGGTGATTGAAGAACGTGCAATTACTACGCCAAAAGAGCTCGAGGATTATTTTGCCGAAAAGGTAGCAGCAGGGTTAGAAGGGCTTGTCGTTAAAAAAAAGGGTGCTCATTACCAGCCAGGTAAGCGTAATTTTAATTGGATTAAATTAAAGCGCGAAGAAAAAGGGTATTTAGACGATACTATTGATGCCGTTATTCTTGGTTATTATTATGGCAAAGGTAAGCGTTCTAAATTTGGCATAGGGGCTTTTTTAGTGGGTATTTATGATGCGCAGCGCGATAAATTTGAAACGGTGGCCAAAGTTGGTACTGGATTAAAAGATGCTGATTGGATTGATTTAAAAAAACGGTGTGATGAGCTAAAGGTTCTTGAACAACCCAATAATGTACTCTGTGCTGCGAGCTTGGCGCCGCATGTATGGGTGTACCCTGAAATTGTGTGTGTAATTCGTGCTGACGAAATTACTCATTCGCCTGTGCATACCGCAGGAAAAACCGCACACTCGTTGGGATATGGGTTACGATTCCCCCGTTTTATGGGCTATAGTATAGATAAAAAATCTACGCAAGCAACATCGGTACACGAACTACTGACGCTTATCAAACATCAAACCAGCAGTCGTGAATGAGAGTGTGTAATTGAGTAAAGAAGAGTAATAAATATTTTTTATTCTATGATGTTATAAGAGCATGGAAGTAAGCAGCTTCTTCTTGCGGATTTTCTGCTTGAATAATGGATTTACCCAGTACGATACCAGTAGGGTTTATAGTTATAATTTCGTGAATGGTTTCACGGGTTATGCTTGCTGAAAGAAAAATAGGCAACTGTGTATTACCGCGAACCATATCCCATTTCTCAAGAAATGTCAGTTGTGTATCTTCATCGCTTGGTTTATGCAACATAAGAGCATCAGCACCAAAGCTTTTTGCTTCGAGTGCAGATTGTCCAAGCGAACTTGAATCATTCAAGTTAAGCATTATTTTTTTGCCAAGATCATGGGCTGCTGTAGCTGCTGCGTAGATAACATTTCTCCCTGCGCCAGCCATAATAGTAATCCAATCTGCTCCTGCTTGTGCAAGCACAATGGTGGCTTCTTTACCATGGTCAACTATTTTTGCGTCAGCTAAAATAGCTTTCTGGGGAAAGGTTTCTTTAAACTTTCTTACCGCCTTCTCACCATGTTTATAAATGAGTAATGAACCTACTTCGAGTATGTCAGCATACTGCTCAACCTCTGATGCTATACTAATGGCTTTATCAAGGTCGATCATATCAAAAGCGATTTGCACTTTCATTTTCGAGTATCCTTTGTATCAGGTTTTTTAAGAAGCAGTGTACACATTATGGTTGGACCATACTAGCATAACGATCTTGCGAATAGTTTACTACTTTTTTTGTAGGATCAAAATATCTATTGATATTTAAGAAAAGTAATGCATCCTTATCAAGATTGATACTTTTTTTTGTATACACGGTGGGCAACATTAACGAAGCTGAAGGTACAGTGGAAGTGAACCCTTCATGAATTATAATTTCATTAGGATCTGCAATAATAACAATTGCTTGTGGTGGAATAATAAGATTAGGTGGGGTTTTAATTTTTTGTGTATGCCAAACGAGCTGACCATTTATTGTTTGCTGCGTGTACCTATAAAATACTGCTTCGTGGGGAGCAACTACCCATCTATTAACCGTAACACCTTGCCCCAGTATTGGTCTTGGCTTATTAGTTATTACCAAAAGCACCTCATCTGAGACTTGTTGTCGCGGAAACGTAATTTGGCCATTAGCATTAGAATGCGTGGTCATTCCGTAATATATGGCATATATGCCCTGCTGGCGAATAGTTTTTAGACAGTAATTAATAATATTTCTATTTATAAAATGAGGGTCTTGCATATTTTTAGTGAGATCATCTTTATCTATGCATTCGTGTGAACAAAAACAAGGCCTGATAAAAAAGGTAATAACCTGGTCTGGGGCGGATCTTTGAATGGCAGGCAATAGGATAATAAATAGACAAGCAAACAATAAGCAATACCGAGACAAGGGCATAATAATCCTTTCAGCTAATCTCCCCGGGAAAATGGTTATTTTATGTTTTCTCGGGTATACTTATAGTATATAGAAGCCGTTACAAGAAACGCTATACTTTCTAGGAATATAATCTTTTATGCAGGTTGATAAAAACAAGGAAAATACGCTCTGGGAGGCATTTTCTGATCGCCATAAGCTTACTGCTACTCAATTAGAGCAGTATAAACAGTATTATGCACTTGTTGTATGCTTTAATGAGCTTTTTAATTTAACTGCTATAACCCAGCTATCAACATTTATTACCCATCATCTTGATGATGCGTTAGCCTTGGGGAAGTTTTATGATATGGCGGCGATAAAAAGCCTGGCTGATATTGGTACTGGTGCAGGAATTCCGAGTATTCCATTAAAAATTAAATATCCGCATCTTATTTTGACCCTTATCGAAGTTAACCATAAAAAAATACAATTTTTAGAAACTGTTGCTCAAAAATTGAGGTTGTCTGATATTTTTACTTGTGATTATGATTGGCGTACGTTTTTACGAAAAATTAATGAACCTATTGACTTTTTTTGTGCACGAGCGTCATTGCAGCCTGAAGAGCTACTTCGTATGTTTAAGCCATCTTCACCATATAAACAATCAACATTAGTCTACTGGGCGTCGTCTCATTGGGAACCATCCCCTGAAGTGGCACCTTTTATTAAGCAGGATTTTGCCTATAAAATAGCCCATAAGCGCCGCCGTTTGGTTTTTTTAGGACAATAGGGCTTATCGACTTCTTATTTATATTTTAATCCTGACTGAAGCAATTTTGACAAGTCGTCGCATTATTGTCATCCTTTTTTATATAAATAAATTCAGAAGAATATGAGAGGTTTAGAGCAGATGAAAAAAATACTCATATTAGGAATTTTGATTTTTTGTGGCATCCTCGAAGGTATGAAAAGTTGGTCAGTTTCTGAAGTCGATCAAGTATTTACACGCTTTAGTGATGATCTACTAAAAGGCCGGGCTAAATTCGAAGATTGCCGGTTTATTGCTTCTCGTATTCAAAGTCTTACGCTAGATAGGCGACGCTCTTTTCTGAGTAAGTCACTAACGCTAATTTATACTCCTATTCAACACTTTGAAATGGCATGTTTGTTCCACGATAAGCAATATATTGGTGGGTTAATTAACAGAATAGGTTATCATATTAGTAAGGTACTTGAGGCGTGGAAGACCAAAGGGATAACTGCCGAAGATATCGATGAAATTTTAATGTACGAAATTTATGCGAATGTTGCTCTATGTAACAGGGATTTTATTACGGCCACTAAATTATACGAGTATATTGTGTTTTATGGCGATAGATATCTAGATTTTTCTAATTCAACGCGATGGAAAGATTCTGTATTAAGATTAATAGAATCGTATAGTTATGACTTACCCCAAAAATGTATTGTTTCCGCGCAACAATTGCGGTCGTTAAACTGTGATAATCTTTCGGCGTCTCAGTTTGAGCTTTTTAAAAGATATTTAAGGGAGCTGTTACAATATGCGCGTACGGAACTAGATAAGGAAAACTATTCAGTAGTAGTCAGTCTGTTGATAGTATTAAAAAACTGTATGCCAACAACGGATTATAAAAGACGGTATGAAGAGATCGTTGCCGATTTACTTAATAAAGCGTATGCTGTAGTGCGATGCTCAACAAATTTTAAAGCGATTGATGCCTTATATCGAATTACAGAATGCAGATTAACAGAAAAGCAAAAAAAATTACATTTTCATATGCTTATTTCAATTCCGCAGCAAATCATAGAAACATATAAAAGTAGATATGCAGCTTCGGCAGCTCCTGTAGACGAGGCCATGGAGCTATGATTGTTAAAATTTGTATATTTGATATACTCGGTATAAGATGTTTTTGAACTGTGGGAGGTCATATGCATAAAAAAGCTCTTTTCGTACTCATTATTTCTATTTTTTATATTCAATTAGCATATCCATTATTTAAGACAATTGTCCTTGTTGGAACAGGCGCGTTAGCTGTTACCGCGTATTATAAGCAAGAAGAGATTAAAACATATGCCTATGGCGCGTATCTAAAATACTGGCGCTTGCCTTATTTAAAAGAAGATATTCTTGAATCGCTTCGTACCGGTAAGCAATTATCTGATTATTCTAAAGAGACTATTAAGCTTGCGCTGAAAAAAAGCCCTGATTTCTTAGCTCTTTGGCTTAAAGAAAAATTAACACCTGAACAAGCGGCGCAAGTCGTTGCGCTATTTAATCAATTTTTAAATCCCCAAGAATTGATGGCGCTTACTCAAAATGTATGGCACGCTACGGTTAATAGGCTCAAAGAAAAAGCGCAAAAGACCGTCGATAAAGCCAAGCAAAAAATACAAAAAAAATGGAATGAGCTGCTTTTTGCCTAAAGTTGCATCTTCTCTTTTTTAGCAGTATTTTTGATAAAAATTTTACGAATTTTTATCAAAGGATGTAGTATGCCATTTTTAGCACCAACCACCGATATAACCTTTAAAAAATTATTTGCTGACAAAAATAGTCCAGCAGTATTGCAGGCCTTTTTACAGGCAGTTACGGGCAAAAATGATATCGTGAATATCACACTTGAGTCAGCAGCTCAACCCAAAATTGCATGGATGAAATCCTCAATCGAACAAATCCGTTGCGTAGATACACAAGGGGTTGTATACATTGTTGATATGCATATTACCGACCAACTAGAATACCTTGAGCGTTGCCAGTATTATGCAAGTCTTGAAGTTGTACGTCAATGGACAAAAACTGAAAGTTATAAAAAATTATCGTCGGTACGTTTTATAGGAATATCCCAATTTTCGCTATTTAATGACGATGCGTATATTCGTGCGCAAGCGCCTGAATTGTCATTGCAATCATTTTATTTTGTCGAATTAAGTAAATTTAATAAATCAATTGAAAAGCTTAAAACTGCTGCTGATCAATGGCTTTATTTCTTAAAAAATTGCGTAACGCTTGAAGAGGTTCCTGCACAATTGCAAGAAAATGCATCAGTCGTGGCTGCGTTTGAAGCGCTGCGCCAAACCAATTTTACTAAAAAAGAATTAGAGTCGTATACCGAGCTTATCGAAACACATAAATTAGAAACAAGTCGCATACAAGGTGCACGCTTAGAAGGTGAACAAGAAGCAGCATTGCGTATTGCGCGCAAAATGGCGCAACAGGGCATGGATGCAGACACTATTAGCATGATTACTGGATTAACTGCTGCCGAATGCGCTCGATTCCAGGTACAACAATAATTTTTATATCAGAAATTAAGATATGATAAGAAAATAATATACTCTGTTGCGTGTTAATACATACCGCGTAATAATATTTATTCGATAAAAGCTCTCATATATAAATATGAAAAAGATAATTGGTGCGATGGGCGTAATTACAGGCGATGGATTTCTAAACTGCTTAGATCACTCAAGTATAGGGTTTCCCAGGTGTGGGTAGATACAGGGGGAATATCCCCCCCCTTTTTTGTGTAAATGTAATCGTGTTATTCAAACTATGGTGTAATATGTTGCTGTATGGAATGGATAGAGAGGAGGGGGCTAGTGCGGCAGTGTCGGAATTGAATGATTCGGTTATCGGAAATTCAGAAGCCTCTCTCCATAGATTGGCTTTAGCTATTGATGTTGATAATGAAATATTAGAGATTATTGAAAGTTTCAGAAAGAAGCTGCAAATTTTTTTGATATGCGCATGGTAACTTTTTTACACGGTGTGCGTTGATTGATTGTTTTAGCATTGGTATTGAATGGTGCAGGAGTATCAAATAATGCATCTTGATGTATGTAGCATAGCAACTCTCTTGTGCTCATGGTTTATAAAAAGCGTAAAACACATATAGCATGATTTATTAAGCTACGCACAATTCTCCAAGAGTTAAAACAGCGGCTTCATAAAAGTTTTTAGCGGCGGTGGCCGCTTTTTTAATAGCTGTTTTAACAGCCGCCCAATGATGCTC